>OGCN01000442.1_pt1 | contig 68701 bp, 69 predicted proteins | sample 1570181 | NCBI WGS metagenome assembly OGCN01 (sample SAMEA4370584, study PRJEB24528) | human gut metagenome | reverse complement strand
TGAACAGCGAGCTTCTTCTGGAGGAAGCGGGAAAAGAAGGCGGCGACCCGGACTATTTCAGCGAGCTTCAGAAGGACGAGCTGATTCTGGACATGATGATGGAACGCGCAAAGGTAGCGCTTCCGCCCCGGACCAGCACCTACGATGTGGTCATCATCGAATACCTGAAGAAGGCCGTACCCGTCGAAGCCGCAAGTTGGGAAGAAGCCAAGATGCTTGTCAACGAGGCGTGGGACAACGGAACCTACGTCTTGACCGCAGATGACTTTGCCGGAGTGAGCTTTACGCTCGGCCGCTGATACCGTCCAAAAAGCGGTTGCATTATCGGCAAGTATCTGCTAAAATAGAAATACGCGGTGCTATGCCGAACAAAAAGGCCCCACACGGGGCTTTTTTGCTGCACAGATACAAACAATCTTTGGATGCAATGATAGCGTTTCAGACGAAACCAGAGGCACTCCTGCGTTTTGAAAATGCTCGCGTTTTCGCTACTTTCCATACTGGCATCCCGACTCCCGTCAGTATGGGGGATGCGATGCTCATTCTGTGAGCGAAGGCGCAAGATCGAAACCTGTAAGAGATTGTTCTGAATACCGCAGGTTTCTGCGGCAGGATCGCACGGCTGTTTTCCGTGCGCAGAAAGGAAACACGAGACAATGCCTTCACTGACGACTTACAAGCTCCTCAAGCAGGAACACGATGCCCGGCGGGGTGAGTTCAAGACCGTGCACGGCACGGTGCAGACACCTGCTTTCCAGAACGTTGCTACGGCAGGCGCCATCAAGGGTGGCCTGTCGGCACAGGATCTGAAGGACATCGGCGCACAGGTGATGCTGTGCAACACCTACCATCTGCACCTGCGCCCCGGTGATAAGCTGGTGGCTGACATGGGCGGCCTGCACAAGTTCACCCGCTGGAACGGCCCCATCCTGACCGACAGCGGCGGCTTTCAGGTGTTCAGCCTGGCAAAGCTGCGCAAGATCACCGAAGAAGGTGTGACCTTTGCCTCTCATCTGGACGGCCACCGCATCTTCATGGGCCCGGAAGAGAGCATGCAGATCCAGGCAAACCTGGGTTCCACCATTGCCATGGCCTTTGACGAGTGCGTGGAGAACCCGGCTCAGCACGATTACTCCAAGGCCAGCTGCGAGCGCACCACCCGCTGGCTGAAGCGTTGCAAGGCCGAGATGGCCCGCCTGAAGCATGAGGGCATTTCGGTCAACCCGGATCAGCTGCTGTTCGGCATCAATCAGGGCTGCACCTTTGCAGACCTACGTGTGGAACACATGAAGCAGATCGCAGATCTGGACCTGGACGGTTATGCCATCGGCGGTCTGGCTGTGGGCGAACCCACCGAGGTGATGTACGAGATGATCAGCCAGGTGGAGCCCTATATGCCCAAGGACAAGATCCGCTACCTGATGGGCGTGGGCACCCCCGGCAACATCATTGAAGCTGTCTCCCGCGGTGTGGACCTGTTCGACTGCGTGATGCCAAGCCGCAATGCCCGTCATGGCCATCTGAACACTTGGGGCGGCATCATCAACATCAAGAACGCCAAGTATGAGCGCGACGAACGCCCCATCGACCCCGCCTGCGGCTGCCCGGCCTGCCGCAACTACTCGCGTGCCTATATCCGTCATCTGTTCAAGGCAGAGGAGATTTTGGGCATGCGTCTGGCCGTCATGCACAACCTGTGGTTCTACAACCATCTGATGGAGCGCATCCGCGACGAACTGGACGCAGGCACCTTCACGGCCTTCCACGACAGGTACGTTAAGCTGCTGGACACCAGAATTTGAGAATAAGCCTTGCAACCAGTCGAACAAGAGGGTATAATAAACTTATCTGAATTTTGAGAGGAGATTTTGCCAAATGCAATTTCTGACTACCACGTCCGAGGGCTACATCAGCCTGTTCTTCACGCTGGCACTGATGCTGGTCCTGCTGTACTTCATGATCTACCGTCCGCAGAAGAAGCAGGAGAAGAAGGACGCCGCCATGCGCAACAGCCTGGAGATCGGCGATCAGGTCACCACCATCGGCGGTGTGATCGGCCGCGTTGTTGCCATCAAGGATGACACCTTCGTGCTGGAAACCGGCGCAGACCGTGTGAAGATCCGCTTTACCAAGACTGCCATCGGCTCTGTCGAGAAGCTGAACATGGACAAGGCTGAAAGCAAGACGGACAAGAAGTAATTTTTTCGATCACCGCATATCCGACGCGTCTCTCTGCATAGTGTATGGCAGGGAGGCGCGTTTTTATGTTGGAAAAAACTCATACCCCGGCGGCTCTGCTGCTGGGAGCGCTGGCCGGAGTGTTGGCTGCGACGCTCTGCATCTTGGGGTCTGCGGCCTGGATGGCAAAGCAGGGCTGCTCGGCGTCCATGGCGTGGCCGCTGGCCACGGTGTCGGTTTGCGTCGGGGGCTTCTGCGGCAGCGCACTGGCGGCGTTCTGGAAAAAAGAACAGGGTCTTTTGACGGGCTTGCTGTTGGGCGGACTGTTTGCGGCAGCGCTGAGCGGTCTGCTGCTGATGTCCGGCGGCCTGTTTGACACCCCGGCTTTGCTCCGGATGGCAGCGGTGCTTCTCTGCAGCTGTGCCGGGGGTGTTCTGGGCCGGGCTCTCGGAGAGAAAAAACGTCGGATCTGAAGGAGGATGCAGGATGTGGGTCTATCCGTCTGATGAAGTCCGGACATCGCCTGAGACTACGGCGCTTCTGCCGCAGCTCCCGGCAGAGTCCGGTACCCCGAAGCAATCGGTTCCGGAGCCCCTGAACGCCGGAGAAGCAATGCCGGATGGCGTCGCACAGCAACCGGAACGACTGCACCGCCGCATGCGGCATGCCAGCCGGGATTGCTGCCTGCTGGCGGCGGCCTTTTTGCTGGGCACGGCGGCTGCAGGGGCTTTGCAGGCGGTCTGTGATGCTTCGCAGCAGGAGATGCTGAGCTATTTTCTGCAATGCTGGTGCGGGCTCTTTTCGGTTTCTGCGCCAACGTCTGCAGCAGGGCTGTTCTGCGCCGAGTATGCGGCCCTTGCTGCTGCGGCAACGCTGCTGCTTTTGCTGGGCCTGTCCGCTGTGGGGCCGGTGTGCATCTTTTTGTTTACGATGCTGTACGGCCTTGGCAACGGCCTTTTATCCGCGCAGCTGCTGGCGGGGGCAGACGGGAAGAGCATCCTCGCTTTGTTGCTGCTGGGCATTCCGGCCGCCTGTGCCGCCGGCTGCCTGTGCATGTTCGGTGCAGCAGCACTGCAGGTGAGCGGGCGCATCCGGGCCTACTCCTTCCGGAAAACGGCCGGACAAGCCTGTTCCGGGGCGCGGGAACTGATGGGGCAGTATCTGCTGGTGATCGTGGTATTTTTGCCGCTGTGCGGCGCAGCGACAGGGGTCGCCTATCTGAGCGGAAAAATCCTTTAACGTCAGCTTTTCTTGCGATGCCGCCCCGGGTATGCTACAATAAGGAAAATGGATGAGAAACGCAGGAGTCTTTTTATGAAAGAGCCGAAACTGAAAACTGTTTATGTCTGCTCCAACTGCGGGGAGACAAGCCCCCGCTGGATGGGCCGCTGCCCGAGCTGCGGGAGCTGGAATACCATGAATGAGGATGTAGTGGCCGAAGCTCCGAAAGCGGGCACCGCTGCGGCACGGCAGGCGGCTGCTGCCCGTCCGGAGGGCGTGACCAGCCTGACGGCCCGGCGTCTGTCCGAGATCAGCACCACAGAGGAGAAAAGCCGCATTCTGACCGGCATTTCAGAGCTGGACCGTGTGCTGGGCGGCGGCATCGTGCTGGGCGGCGTTGTGTTGCTGAGCGGCGAGCCGGGCGTGGGCAAATCCACCATGCTGCTGCAACTGTGCGGTGCCATTTCCAATCAGCATAGCGTTCTGTATATCACGGGCGAAGAATCGGTCCGGCAGGTCAAGCTGCGTGCAGCCCGCCTGAAGGTGCCGCAGGACAATATTTTTCTGGCCGCCGAAAACGATGTGGACGAGATCTGTGGCCTGATCGAAAAGGAAAAACCGGACCTTGTAGTCATCGACTCCATCCAGACCATGCGCTGTATGGACATCTCGTCGTCGTCCGGTACAGTCAGCCAGGTCAAGGAGAGCGCGGCGCGTCTGCTGGCTGTTGCCAAGAAACAGGAGATCCCCATGTTCATCGTGGGTCATGTGAACAAGGACGGTGCCATTGCCGGCCCCAAAGTCATGGAGCATATCGTGGACACAGTGCTTTACTTTGAGGGCGACAAGATGCTGCCATACCGCATCCTGCGGGCGGCAAAGAACCGCTATGGCTCCACGAATGAGCTTGGCATGTTCGATATGACCGGTACCGGTCTGGCCGAGATTGAAAACCCGTCGCAGATGCTGCTGGAAGGCCGTCCACTGGGCGTTTCCGGAAACTGCGTGGCCTGTACCATGGAGGGTAGCCGACCCATTCTGAGCGAGATCCAGGCCCTTGCCACCAAGACGAATTTCCCGGCCCCACGGCGTGCCTGCAGCGGCTACGACTATAACCGTATGAATCTGCTCATCGCCGTGTTGGAAAAGCGTGCAGGCTATTTCTTCGGCAATCTGGACGTGTATGTCAACATTGTGGGCGGCATTGCCCTGCGGGACACGGCCTGTGATCTTTCGGTGTGTCTGAGTATGGTGTCCTCGCTGCTGGACCGCCCGGTCAGCGACAAGCTGATCGCCATTGGCGAGGTCGGCCTGGGTGGGGAAGTGCGCAGTGTGCCCAACTTGGAACAGCGTCTGCATGAGGCAGAACGCATTGGGTTTGAACGCGCCGTGGTGCCCAAGCACAGCCTGAACCACCTGAACCCGGCGGATTATCCGGGCATGAAGCTGATTGGTGCCGCGTATATTTCCGATGCCATCAACGCACTGAAAACAGATCGTTTGTAAGAGGATGCCATGTCGATTTATCTGGACGAAAAGAACCCCGGCAAACACAAGCCCTTTGAGGATGCTTCGCCGGATATTGTGGAATATGTACGCTATCTGGAAGTGATCGCCGGCAAAAGCGCCAATACGGCGTTCAGCTATTTTTGCGACCTGCGCGGGTTCAGCCGCTTTATGAAGCGCCGACGCGGCCTTGTTCCGGCAGACAGCGAGATGCAGGACATCGACCCCAAAGGATTGGACACGGCATTCTGGGCCAGCGTGACCAAAGAGGATATCTACGAATACCTGTATTTCCTCAACCGGGAATGCGGCAACAAAAAGTCCTCGACTGCCCGGCGGCTGGCCAGTCTCCACGGCTTTTATGATTATCTGGTCAATCAGGTCAACCGGTTGGATTCCGACCCGACCGCTGCGATCAAACCTCCCAAACAGGACAAGGTCCTGCCCAAATACCTGACTGCAGAACAGTCCATGGATCTGCTGGAAAGCACCCAGACCCAGAGCGATTTCCCAGAGCGGGATTACTGCATGGTGGTCCTGTTCCTGAACTGCGGCATGCGTCTGTCGGAGCTTGTGGGCATGGACTTGGATGACATTGATTTGGAACAGCGGCAGATCCGGCTGTTCGGCAAGGGCCACAAAGAGCGCATGGTGTATCTGAACGATGCCTGCGTGGAAGCGCTGCAGCTTTACCTGAACAAGCGCAATGTGATGGAAGGCCTTTCGCCAAAAGAACGTGCCGTGTTCGTGACCCGGCGGCGCAAGGAACGCATTTCCAACCGGCGGGTGGAGCAGCTGGTGACCGGAGCCATGAAAGCAGCCGGACTGAAAGGTTTTTCCACCCACAAGCTGCGCCATACGGCTGCAACGCTGATGTACCAGACCGGCAATGTGGACATCCTGACCCTGAAGCAGCTGCTGGGCCACAGCAGTGTTGGCACAACGCAAATCTATACCCATCTGCAGGAATTCCAGGTGCGTGCCGCCATCGAGGAAAACCCGCTGGGCAAGGCATCCCGCAAAAAGCCCGGCAAAGCAGACTTGGATACAACAGAAGCTGAAACAGGGGAGAGCAGGGAAGAATCGCTTGGCAGCACTGCCGAAGCCGCAGAAAACAGCGCAACTGCGGAAGATTCTTCTGCACCCATGGCAGCCTTTGATGGCTCTGCAAAAGAGGGTTTCGGACTGGACACCGAGACGCTCGCAGCAAATTCGGACGCAGATACGGAAAAGTAATTGAAATATGGTTTGTCAGGCACCTTATGATCTCAGAATCAAAAGGTGCTTTTTTGTTTGTCCTGTGAATAAATTAACGAAGTTTACAGAGTTCAACAGGAATCCACCGCGGCACCTGTTGGTTTTCCAGCCGGCAGAGATTCTATAAAGGCACGTTTGTAAAACGGCTGCAGCTGGGCATTGTCGGCACAATCAAAAAAGTTTGTGCAGAGCGAAATCGGTGCTTTAAAAGATATCCACGAAAATGCCAATCGGAATGCAGCCAACGATTTGGTTCGACACAACCAAATCGTCGTGCACAGAAAAATAAAAAGATTGGAACGGTCTTAAAAGCAAATATAAATAATGACTGGCAAACAACGAGTGCCGGGAGTGCCGAAAAAAAGATTGTAAAGACTGTGTAGTCCGAAGAATCAAATTATAATGATAAAAACAAAATATAAAATCATAAAAAACAGATAAATTGCCGCTAAGCCTGAAAAACGTGATTTGGCCAGCCGAAGCACCGGCGGGACGCCAAAAGAGCCAAAATCTGGAAAAGAGGGTTTTTTCGCTTCCCTCTGTTTCACATAACGTGCATTATACGAAAATATATATCATAAAAATCAGGACCTTCCCTTCACGCAGGTTTCTGCGATCCGGAGGCCCTGATGACTTGGGTTGCGGCATTTTAATTTTTGGCACAGGAAACGTCTCTTCCCCGTTTTGAGAATCATTGGTTTGCATCCGGCAGCGGCGTGGTGCCAAAATATGCACAGATGGCCTCGTAGTAAATACGCGCAGTTCGTTTGCAGCCCTGTTCGCTGCCAAAGCGTTCCACATCATCCGCATTGGTCACAAAGCATTGTTCCGCCAGCACGACCGGACAGTTTACATCTTCCAGCAGTGTGAAGCTCCGTTCTGCACGCACTTCGGTATGGGTGCTCTCCACCAGCTGCTTCTGATCATTTTCCAGATAATAAATGTAACGGATGCCGCCGCGCCCACGCAGGTGCGCTCCGGCGTTCTGCATCCCCTCTGCCAATTTCTGAGCAAAGTAATAACTCTCCGCATGCCATGTGCGCCCCGGCACAGATGGATAGCACTCAAAGCCGGCTGCACTGGAACCGTTTGCGGCGGAGTTTCCGTGAATGGAAAGCAGCAACTGTGGGGCCTGTGCATTGGCGGCGGCTGCCCGCTCGGCAGGCGTTGCGGTCTGGTCAAAGGCATCCCGCGTCCGGAGCGGAATGTAATTCGGGTCCTGCTCCAGCCATGCAAGCAGCACGGAGGCCGTGGCGGCCGTCATGTCTTTTTCTTCCACCACTCCCCTTGCGCCCGGGTCGTTGCCGCCATGCCCGGCATCAATGGCTACACGATACGGCGGGTCGCCCACCTGCGGCCGAAACGCCTCTCCGGATGCAGAGACACTTCCCTGCTCTTGTGAAGAAACCCGCAATGCTTCTCGCCAGAGAAACGCCGAAAAAACAAATGCAAGCACACAGAAACAGAGTGTGAGGGCCGTGCGGAGAAAGGAACTCCTCTTTCGTCTGGTTCGTCGCTTCTTTTTCTGGTGCGTGGGTTTATAACGTCCTGCCATGATAGATAACTTCCTGTCCAGATTGAAAACTTCTCTTTACAATACGAGTATACTCGGCTTTTTTCTGCAGTGCAAGCAAAAAGCCTGCCCATAAGCAGTGGGCAGGCTTTGAAAGACCCCTTATTTCAGCTCCACGACGGTCACGCCGCTTTCGCCTTCGCCGTAACGGCCCAGACGGAAGCTCTTGACCATGCGGTTGCCGCGCAGGTGCTTGTGGATGGCAGTGCGTAGTGCGCCGGTGCCATTGCCGTGGATCAGGTAGACTACGGTCTGGCCGTTCAGAATGGCGCGGTCGATGAAGGAATCCACCTCTGGCAGGGCCTCGTCCACGGTCAATCCCAGCAGATTGCACTCCATTTTGGCGCTGCGGTGCACCCGCTCCACGCGGCCATTCGGACGGTTTGCGTCGCCGGTCAGGCGGGAATACCGCTGTTGTGCCTTGGTCTGCGGTTTCGGGTCCTTGACCAGCTTTTCCGGCTGCTTGAGCCCCTTGAGCGGGACCTTGGTCTTGATGATGCCGGCCCGTACCAGAACATCCCCGTTCTTGTCCGGCAGCGAAAGCACCGTGGCCAGCTGGTTGAGCTCTGCAATGCAGACCTCCTGCCCTACCTTGACCTCTTTCAGCGGCACAAATTCCTTGACCGGATTGTGCACCACCTCGGTGCCCATAAACAGCTTTTCGGATTCCTTTTTGGCAATCTCACGGGCACGCTGGGCTTTCTGCTGGGTGCTCAGGCGCTCGTCCTTCTGCAGCTGACGCAGTTCGTCGGTCAGCGCATAGGCCTGGCTTTCCACCTGCTGGGCCAGCGCACGGGCTTTGGCGCGGGCCGCTTCCAGCTCGTTTTCGCCCTGCTGGATCAGTTCATCCCGCTTTTTCTGGGCAGCCTCCAACTGGTGGGATGCCTCGTTCTTCAGCTCTTCCACCTCGTGCTGGCTTTCCTTCAGCTGCAATTTCAGATCATCCAGCTGACCCAAAACGGCATCCAGCCGCTTATCCTCGGCCGACAGATGCTGCTGCGCTGCCTCAATGACCCGCTCCGGGATGCCAAGCTTCTCACTGATGAGGAATGCGTTGGACTTGCCCGGCACGCCGACGCTCAGCTTATAGGTCGGGCGCAGCGTTTCCAGATCGAATTCGCAGCTGGCGTTCACGACGCCCTTGGTCTCCAGTGCGAACACCTTGAGCTCTGCATAGTGGGTGGTGGCCATCAGCAGCACGCCGCGGCGGCGCAGTTCTTCAATGATGGCCACAGCCAGCGCGGCACCCTCGGCAGGGTCGGTACCGGCGCCCAGCTCGTCCAGCAGCACAAGGGTGTGCGGCATGGCCAGCTCCAGAATGCCGGTGATCTTTTTCATATGGCCGGAGAAGGTGGAAAGGCTCTGTTCGATGCTCTGCTCATCGCCGATGTCCACGAGAAACTCATCGAACACGCAGACCTCGCTGCGCTCGTCGGCCGGGATCAGGAAACCACACTGTGCCATCGCGCACAGCAGACCGGCCGTTTTCAGGGTAACGGTCTTGCCGCCGGTGTTCGGGCCGGTGATGATGAGCGAATCATATTCTTTGCCCAGTGCAATGTCCACCGGCACGCACTTCTGTGGGTCAATCAATGGGTGGCGTGCCCGGATCAGCGAGAAGGAATTGTCGGTGCGCACTGCAGGTTTGAATGCCTTGAGCTCCAGCGCCAGACGCGCCTTTGCCAGCAGGACATCAATGTCCAGCATGGCCTGATAGCTGTACTGGAACTGCGGCTCAATGGCTGCCACCTGTGCGGTAAAGGCTACCAGAATGCGCTCGATCTCCTGCGCTTCCTGGGCACGATACTGCAGGATGCGAGCATTGGCTTCCACGACAGCCTGCGGTTCCACAAACACCGTTGCACCGGTAGAGGAAACGTCATGGATGATGCCGCTCACTTCGCCGCGGTATTCGCTCTTGACCGGGACAACGTAGCGGCCGTTGCGCATGGAGACCACACTCTCCTGCAGATATTTTGAGGTGTCCATGTTGCGCACCATGCTTTCCAGACGGTCGCGGATGCTGTTTTCGGTCGCACGGATCTTCTTGCGCAGGTCGTTCAGGGTGCGGGAGGCCGTGTCGGCCATCGCATCCGGGGCAAGGATCGCACTGGAGATCTGCTGTTCCAGGCCCGGCTCCGGGGACAACGCATAGAACAGATCATCGGTCGGGAGCATATCGTGCTCCGAAGAACCGTACCAGTTGGTCAGGTTCTGGAAGTTGCGCAAAGCACCGGCCACCATCAGCAGCTCGCCCATGGAAAGCACGCCGCCCTTGACCGCACGGGCGGCCAGCGCACTGACGCCCTCCACTCCGCCGAAACGGGGCGAACCGTTCTTAATCAGCAGCGTATTGATGGCATCCGTCTGCTCCAGCGCATAGCGCACCTCGTCCGGGTCACACTGCGGCTCAAGTGCCAGGAGCTTCGCCTTTGCTTCCTTACATACACAGCCCTCCGCAGCACGGGCGATGATCTTATCCAGTTCTAATGTTTTTAAGTAGCTTGTTTCCATAATATCCTTTTGCTCAGGGCAGCACCGTTTTTAAAAAGTCGTAGCTCTTTAGCGGCTTGTCCAGATGCGTTAGCGCATACTGCTCCGCTACGGCTGCCAGCTTTTCCAGACTGCCCACAGAAATCTTGAACGAAAATATTTTTTTGTCCTCCACAAGGCAGATGTGCCGCAGTGCAAACAGTGCATTGCGATCCAGATTGCAGCGTTTCCCAGCCTTGGCCGCACAATCAGCACAGAGCAGATAGCCCTCCTGCACATCCAGATAAAAGGCATCGCCTGCATCGTAGGTGCCGCAGTCGCGGCAGCACACCAACTGCGGCAGAAAGCCACACTCGCTCATGGTGCGAAGCTCAAAAACGGCCTTGATGGCCCGCAGGTCCGCCTTGTGCTCACTGATCATGTACAGGCAGTTCAGCAGCAGACGCAGTTCCCGCTCAGCTTCCTGTCCGGTGGGGGTCAACGCAGCAGCCATTTCGGCCAGATACATGGCCAGACTCATCCCCTCGATGGAGGAAGAAATGCCGTGAAAGACATTCTTGACGGCCGCTTCGCGCACAGTATACATGTTGCGCCCCGGCACCAACGTGAATTCCGAATAGCAAAACAGCCCGCACGCGCTGAACAATTTGCTTTTCAGCCGCAGGCTGCTCTGTGCCGAAGCCGAGATTACCCCCAGCCCCGGGGTCAGGATCGTGAGGATCCGGTCCGATTCTTTATAGCGGGTCTCTTTCAACACCAGACCCAGTGTTACAAAGGTCTCCATGATCCGTGTCTCCTGCCGGATGCTCGTCCGGCATCTGTGTCTGTTTGTACTCCAGATAACGGAGAATGTTTCCCGTGCAGGCAAAGGCCTGCCAGCTTGTTTGCACGTCCATTGGCCGGGTCTCCTTTCCGGGCAGCGCCACTGCCGTCAGTGTTCTCTGGCGGCGGTGGCGTTATCCGAGGAAAACCCGCCCTGCATTGGAAAGGCTCAGCGGTTGCCGTTGTTCTGCTTGAAACCGAAATTGTTCAGCAGGAACTCGTTATCCCGCCAGTCCGACTTCACCTTGACCCAGCACTGCAGATTCACACGGCAGCCCAGAAACTCTTCGCAGTCGGCACGGGCCGCACTGGCGATCTTTTTCAGCATGGCGCCGCCCTTGCCGATGACCATGCCCTTGTGGCTTTCCCGCTCACAGTAAATGTTCACATCAATGTCGATGAGATCGGTGCCGGGGCGCTCCTTGAAGCGCTCCACGACCACCGCGATGCCGTGCGGGATCTCGTCGCGCATGAACAGCAGAGCCTTTTCACGGATGACCTCTGCCACCAGCTCCTTCTCCGGCATATCGGTGTAGGCATCATCATCAAAGTAATGGGGGCCTTCTACGGCGTAGCGGCTCAAGGCATCGAACAGCGTTTCACAGCCGTCCTCGTTGCGGACGCTGACCGTGTAGATGTCATCGAATACACCCAGCGCCTTCAGCTCTTCTTTGCGGGCTTCCAGGTCAGCGGCATCCTTGACAAGGTCTGTCTTATTGATGACGGCAATGGCCGGGCCGCCGCTGCTGCGCAGCATGTCCACCAGAACCATCTCGGATTCATTCAGGGCACCATAGGGCTCAAACAGCATCATGGAAACATCCACGTCGGCAATGGAATCGCTGGCGGTTTTGTCCATGCGCTTGCCCAGCTTGTTGCGGGCTTTGTGCACGCCGGGGGTATCCAGCAGCACATACTGCAGCGGGCCGTGGGTGATCACACCGGTAATGCGGGTACGGGTGGTCTGCGGCTTGGAGGTGACAATGGCCACCTTTTCGCCAACCAGCAGGTTGGTCAGGCTGGATTTGCCCACATTGGGACGGCCGATGACCGCCACAAAAACCGACGACGTATCGTAATGGCCCTGAACGGGCGTCGTGTTACTCAAAATCAAACTCCTGTCTTGCTGTGTGCAGAAATGCACGTTGGATCAAAGGCAAATCATTCGGTGTAGCTCACCGTGCGGGGCAGGCCCAGCTGCAGCAGCACGGCCTCTTCTTTTTCCCGCATCCGCATAGCTTCCAGGCCGCCGTTCTCATGGTCGTAGCCCAGCAGATGCAGCATGGAATGCACGGTCAGAAATGCCACTTCCCGCTGCAGCGGATGGCCGTAGAGGGTCGCCTGCTCCTGGGCGCGCTCCATGCTGATGACGATATCGCCCAGCATTTTGCAGCCGTTGTTTTCGTCCACATCATATTTGCCATCCACACCCAGCGGGAAGCTCAAAACGTCGGTGGGCATGGGCTTGTTGCGGTACTGGTTGTTCAGCTCTGCAATGGCCGCGTTGTCCACAAAGGTCACGCTGATCTCAGCCGGAGCCTCAAAGTGCTCGAACTCCAGCACAGCGTTGCAGGCGCGGCGGATCAGGATGCGGAGGCCGGACGGGACCTTGACGGCCTTCTGGGAATTGGTGATCAGAACTTTATTGGACATAGAATCAGTCCTCTCCTTTCTGGTTTGGTTGTTTTTCGGGATGTGCAGCCCTGTCGTATGCCTTGATGATCTCCTGCACAAGGCGGTGGCGCACAACGTCTTTTTCGGTAAAATAGCACTGGGCAATGCCCTTGACCTGCTTCAGCACATGCAGCGCATCCACAAGGCCGCTGCGGGTGCGTTCCGGCAGGTCGATCTGAGTCACATCGCCGGTCACAACGACCTTGGAACCCACGCCCATGCGGGTCAGGAACATTTTCATCTGCTCCGGCGTGGTGTTCTGCGCCTCATCCAGAATGATGAAGGAGTCGTCCAGCGTACGGCCGCGCATATAGGCCAGCGGGGCCACCTCAATGATCTGTTTTTCCACCAGACGCTCATATGTTTCAGCACCCAGCATATCAAACAGACCGTCATACAGCGGGCGCAGATACGGGTCCACCTTCTGCTGCAGATCACCGGGCAGAAAACCCAGTTTCTCCCCTGCTTCTACCGCCGGGCGGGTCAGCACGATGCGGGACACCTCCTTAGCCTTGAAGGCCTTTACGGCCATTGCTACGGCGAGGTAGGTCTTACCGGTGCCCGCCGGGCCGACACCAAAGGTGATGGCATTGTTCCGGATGGCATTCAGGTATTCCTTCTGGCCCAGCGTCTTGGGCCGGATGGGCCGCCCTTTGACCGTAACCGTTACAAAATCCTCGGTCAGTTCCCGCACCCGTTTCTCAGCGCCGTCATGGGCCAGGCTGATGCAGTAGCGCACAGTCTGATCCTCCAGCGGGGTATGGTTCTCAATCAGAAGAAGCATGCCTTCCACCGCGCGGCTGGCCGCCGCTACGTTGGCCGGTTCGCCGGAGAGCCGGAGCTGTGTGCCCCGGCAGACGGCCGTAACGGAGAACTCGTTTTCCAGCAGCCGGATGTTCCGGTCGCAGTTGCCAAAGACCGCCGCAGCGATCTCTACACTATCCAGTTCAATGTTCTTTTCTGCCATGTGCTCCTCCTGATGTGCCTGCTTCGATAGCTATATTGTACCACCAAAATCCTTAGAAGAAAACTATGAAAATTGCACAAAATATTTTTCCGGCTTCCATCGTTTTTACATATTGGTGGAATGGTCTTGACAAACTATATCGGGGTGCGATATACTGGGTCTGTGATATATCGGTCGACGATATAAAGAGCGTCGATAGAAATGGAGGTGCATCGGCAATGGAAAACATTGCGCTGACCGAGTCCACCTATTACATTTTGCTTTCTCTTTATCATCCGCAGCATGGCTACGGTATTATGCAGCAGACCGAGCAGCTTTCCGGCGGGCGGGTACGTCTTGCCGCCGGGACGTTGTATGGAGCGCTGAACTCCCTGTGCGAAAAAGGATGGATCCGACAGCTGCCGATGGAAAGCGGGAGCCGTAAAAAAGAATATCAGCTGACCACAGAGGGTCTAGCAGTCCTGAAGCACGAGCTTGCCCGGCTGCAGCAGCTGGTTGCAAACGGCGAAAGCATCCTGAAGGAGGAATGACCATGAACACGCGCAAAACCATCCATAAAGTCTATCTGGCATGGGATTTCAAGAAGGAAGAACTCTGGCTCAACGAAATGGCGGCGGAAGGCTGGGCTTTGGAGCATGCAGCGTTTTGCTCGTACACCTTCGTGCGCTGTGAGCCGGGCGAATACATCATCCGCATGGAGATGAATGCAGACCGGGACTATCGCAGCTTTGTGGAAGAAACCGGTGCAGAATATGTCGGCGGCTGTGTGAACTGGATCTATTTCCGCCGCAAAGCCGAGCTCGGGTCGTTTGACCTGTTTTCGGACATAGATTCCCGCATTGCGCATCTTGCACGCATCGGTAAATCGCTCTGGCTGATCTGCCTTGCCAATCTGATCATCGGTGTTGTCAATATCATAGACGGGCAGACGTTTTCCATTGTAAATCTGCTGTGTAGCGTTCTGCTGGCCTATGGTCTGGGCCGCATCCATGGGATGAAAGCATCCCTTGAAGAAGAGCGTGCCCTGCACGAATAAACCTTGTCAAGCCTTTTTGTGCCACAACCGCATAGAAAAACAAAATGTATCTTTGGGTAAAACAGCAATAGCAAACTTTTCTCCTGCGTGATACAATAGCAAGCGTTGCGTGCCCTGCCGCCGCAGCAAAAAGATTGAAGGAGAAATGAACGATGGAACAATGCTATCTGATGCCCGGACAGGAACGCTGCGAACGATTCAAGGACGCAAACGGTGTTCCGCGTGTTCACTACTCCTACCGTTCCCTGCACGGTGCCTTTTTTGACTGCGAGAGCCGCAGCCTGGAGGAAGCCCAGCATCTGTGTGAGGACTGGCTGGTCGGCCAGGACCGATGCTACCGCAACTGATCCCATAAAAAAGCAAGCGCCTCTGTTTCATGGATGGTCACTCCATCCGGAGCAGAGGCGCTTTTTGTTGTTAGTTCCACAGCTGTGCGCAGACAAGCTCCAGCACACTGCCCGCAATACAGCGGGATTTATCCGAGATCAGGAAACAGTTGGAAAGCTCTTCCCGGCGGGGGTCCACATCAGCCACCTTGAACCCCGGAGTGACCGGGTAGCCGCTGCGCAGCAGACCGCGCAGGATGCCGCCGATCTGTGTGGTGACCGAGAAGGATTTGCCTTCCGACGTCCGGATCTGTGCGATGATCTCCCCTGCTTCCACCAGGTCACCGATCTTTCGCACATCCTGAAAGATGCCTTCCGTCTGCGCATGGATGACCCGCTCTTTGCCATAACCGCCGATGAGACCCGGAATACCAGTGTTCGGGATGGCAGCGCCCTCCCGGATGATACGGCCCAGCCGATGGCCGCGCTTCGTCTCGACCACGGCATCCACATCCTGTCCGGCTGTAAATCCGGGGCCAAGGGCGATGGTCAGCGGTGCCATATCACGGGTGGTGCCAAGGTTCTTCTTGGCCAGAATGGCATCCACCAATACATCCGGCTTTGCTTGTGCCACGCAGCTGCCTGCCGGGTCGATGAGGACGGGCACCGCATTCTGTGCCCAGACGGTCGGAGCCTGTTCCAGTGTGTCGATACGAACAGCCCTCAGGCCCTCTACCGTTGTTTCACCTTCGTACACAGCTTCGCAGAGCGACACCTGCCGCCGGATAGCCGCCGGGTGAGCGGTTTCCAGTACAAGCACCCGCAGCCCAGCGGACCACAGACGATGGATGGTGCCGGTAGCAAGGTCGCCGCCGCCGCGCACCAGGATCAAGGCATCCTGTTTCATTCGATGGATCCTCCTTCCGGAATGATTTCCAGCAGAAGCTCCATGGAACCACCGCAGGCCGCAACCGCGGCATCTTCGTTTTTGCCGTCGGCCGAAAATGTGACCGTCTGCACCGCTGCTGTATGCCCGGCCAGCATTTCAGCAGCGGCCTGCCGAGTACGGTATTCCATGATGCCGCCGCCCACACTGCCCACAGTCGTGCCATCGGGCAGGAGCAGCATTTTGGAGCCGACCTCCCGCGGGGTGGAGCCGTGCCGTGCAATGATCGTCGCCAGCACTGCAGGCTGGCCGTTCTGTGCGGCCTGCTCCATCGCCGCCAGAAGCGCCGGAGCAAAGCCCTCGGTCTGAGGGCGGGCGTTTTTCACTTCCACGATCTGCGCCAGAATGGACAGCGCGATCTCTTCGGCTGTTTTGGCCCCGATGGCAAGTCCGATGGGGGCCTGCACAGCTTCCACCCGTGCAGCATCCGCCCCGGCTTCCAGCAGCTGTCGCCGTACCAGTGCGGCCCGGCCCCGGCTGCCCATCATGCCAACGTAAGCAGCCGGTTTCTGCAAGATCTGCTCCAGGCAGGCCACATCAAAGGCATGGGCGCGGGTCACAACCACAAAGTAGGTCTCTGCCCCGCCGGGCACCTGCTCCAGTGCCTGTGCAAACGGTAAGCAGAGGACCGTGTCCGCACCGGCATCCCGCAGGTCCTGCGCATATTCCGCGCGGTCCTCCATAGCAAGCACCGGCAGGTCCAGCAGTTTTGCCAGCCGTACCACCGATACCGCTACATGGCCGCCGCCGCAGACAACGATCTGCGGCACCGCACCGAATCGTTCCACAAACACCCGCGTGCCGTCCAGTTCCAGAAACCCGGTGGCTGTGCATTCCTGCAAACGGGAAAGGCTGCGCTGCAATACGCCGCTGCTGTGGGTCTGCCACACCGGGCACCCGCCGCGCAGCAGCATCCGGCTGCCGACCTCCGGTCCATCCAGCACCGCCGCAAGGGTATAGTCTCCGGTGACCTGCCCTTTCTGCAGGGCATCAACCAATGCGCTCATAAAATGTTCTCCTGTTCGTCATTGCTCCACCTGCGACACCGCGTCGTAAGCCGCCGGGTCCAGCAGGCTGTTCCAGTGTTCCCAATCCTCCGGCGTCATGCGCCAGGCAAGGCCGCACCCGGCGGAGATCTCCCGTGGGAGCGGGATCAGCCGCCCGGGGATCTGTGCCGTGGCGCAGTGCTTCTCCCAGGCCATGGCTTCCACCGTTGTGAGGAAGGAGAGCACGATATAGGTCTTTTTTGTGCGCATTTACAGCTCCTGTGCCAGCTCCCGCACGGCCTGTGCAGCGTGCAGAGCTTCTTCCATGGTATTGCTGTGTGAAAAGCTGAACCGTACCACGCCCTGTTCCACCGTGCCAAGCGCCTTGTGCATCAGCGGGGCGCAATGTGCTCCGGCCCGCACACAGATGCCGTAGTTCTCCCACAGGATATCGGCCACCCGGGCAGAGTCCTCGTCTCCGATATTCAGGGAGACGATGGGCGCACGCAGAGCGGTCTCAATGTCGCCGTATACAGTCACGCCCGGCATACCGCATACTTCTTCGTAAAAACAGCGAGCCAGTGCAGCTTCGCGGGCGGCCAGCGTTTCCACGCCCTGTGTCAGAAGCCATTGTACTCCGGCGCAAAGCCCGGCAAGGCCGTGCACGTTCAGGGTGCCGGCTTCCAGTGCGGTGGGCATCTGGGCGGGATGCTGCTCGTCATAGCTGTGCACGCCGCTACCGCCCACTACAAGGGGCGCGATCTGCACACCCGGACGCACATACAGCCCGCCGGTGCCCTGCGGCCCCAGTAAAGCCTTGTGCCCGGTGAAGCACAGCACATCCACACCCAGTGCCTGTACGTCGATGGACTGGGCTCCGGCCGTCTGCGCGGCATCCACGATCAGCAACAAGCCGTGCCGGTGCGCAAAGGCCGCAGCCTTTGCAAGATCGGTGCAGTTGCCGGTCACATTGGACGCTCCGGTCACGACCAGCGCTCTGGTGTTTGGGCGCACAAGCTCTTCCCATTTTTCATATTGCAGGCGGCCTTTGGCGTCTACCCCGGCAAAGCTGAGCTGGACCCCCTGTGTCCGCAGCCGGTACAGCGGCCGCAGGACCGAATTATGCTCACACACGGTGGTGATGACATGATCCCCCGGCCCCAGCAGCCCGCACAGGGCGGTGTTCAACGCGCCGGTGGCGTTGGCCGTAAAGGCAATGCAGGCAGGGTCCGGCGCGTGGAAAAGCTCTGCCAGCGCTTCCCGTGCGGCATACACCAGCCGGGAAGCATGCAGGGTCGGCTCATGGGCACCGCGGCCGGGATTGCCTGCGGTGTGCAGGGCGTCCAGAATGGCGGCGTCCACTTCCTGCGGTTTGTACAGCGTGGTGGCAGCATTGTCCAGATAGATCACGGCTTGACCACGTTCCCGGCATGGGTCAGCTTTTCCACGATGGCATACATGTTCGTCACGCTGCCTACGGCCAGCTTCTCGGTCAGGCCGTAATAGTTCAGGCAGGTGCCGCAGGTCATGATCTCCACACCTTCCGATTCCAGCGTCTTGAGGTCCTCCAGCATGGGAGAGCCCTCACAGGTCAGGGATGCACCGCCGTTATAGAACAGAACCGTCTTGGGCAGCTTGTCCTGCTGCGTCAGGGCAAACACGAACGCCTTGAGCAGGGTCTTGCCCAGCTCCTCGGCCCCGGCACCCATAGTGTTTGCGCCAATGGCCACCACGGTATCCGTGCGGGCGTCCGGCATGCAGACGGCCGGGGTTTCTTCAGCCGCCGGGGCATCCCCGATGGTGAACAGCACTCGGTATTCCCGTTCGGCCAGCTTTTCGGCGCTGTACTGATAACCCTTTTGCTGGGCCATCTTGGTCAGGTTCTGCACGGCGATCTCGTTGTCCACCAGAATTTCCACCTGACCGGCACCCTTCAGCTCCGAAATAGCGCGCTTGGCCTTGACGACCGGCAGCGGGCAGGCGTCTCCTCTTGCATCAACATGAGTCATAATCGTTTCTCCTTTCAGTAGGTCAGTATGTTACTGCGATCTCGGTTTCGGTTCGGGAAACGATCTCGCCCACGATCTTCGCGGGCAGACCAGCAGATTGCAGTTCCTTCTCCAGCGCGCTGGCCTCCACCGGGTCCACTGCCAGCAGCAGACCGCCGGAGGTCTGCGGGTCGAACAAGACTTCCTCCATGGCAAACGGAACGCCCTCAAACCGGACAAAAGGCCCTGTATGATTGCGGTTGCGCTGCCCGGCGGCGGTGTACAGGAAGTCATCTGCCGCCTTTTCCGCGCCCGGCAGCACCGGTACGGCGCGGGCGTTGATCTTGCAGGAAAGTTTCCCGCCCATCATCTCGTGCAGATGCCCCAGAAAACTGAAGCCAGTCACATCGGTGGCCGCGTGCACAGTATACCGGCGGCTGATCTCCGCAGCGGTCTTGTTCAGGGTTGTCATGGAACTGATGGCGGCTGCCATGTGTTCCGGGGCCGCCTCGCCCACACGGTTTGCGGTGCACAGCAGCCCCACACCCAGCGCTTTGGTCAGCAGCAGCTTGTCTCCCGGCTGGCCGGCATCGTTTGCGTACAGATGATGCGGATCCACAAGGCCGGTCACCGACAGGCCGTATTTGACGCCGGTGTCTGCAATGGAATGACCTCCGGCCAGAATGCCCCCGGCCTCGGCTACCTTTTCGGCTCCGCCGCGCAGGATCTCGCCCAAAACGTTCAGGTCCATATTTTCCGGGAAACACACCAGATTGAGGGCAGTTTTCACCTCGCCACCCATGGCATACACGTCGCTCAGGGCGTTGGCCGCTGCGATCTGCCCGAAGGTATAGGGGTCATCCACCATGGGTGGGAAAAAGTCCACCGTCTGCACCAGGGCCAGATCTTCTGTAACGCGGTAGACGGCGGCATCATCCCGGCTGTCATACCCCACCAGCAGATTCGGGTCCTTTTCGCCGCGGGGCAGCTTTTCCAGAATGCGGCTCAGTACACCGGCACCCAGCTTTGCCGTGCAGCCGCCCCCGGTACAGAATACGATTTTTTCATCCTTGCTCATGCACGTTCTCCCTCTTCAAATTGTGTCAGAACGCCGTTCACACGATAACGTTCCTGCAGAACACAGAGCGTCTGCTTCCCGAGCAGTTGGCGCTGCGGCGTATCTGCCTGATTGAGCACCGCATAAAAGGCCCTGCTGCCCACTCGTTTCCGGCCGCCCTGCTCACTTGCCAGCAGTTGAGCCAGAAGTTCCGGGGTCAGGCAGGCCTCCGGCGGAACGCCCAGCAGCATGCAGGCTTGTTCCAACCGGAAGCAACATTCCTTCAAAGGGTGGCCCAGTGCGGAAAGCCCGGCCACCGCCAGTACGATGTCGCTTTGCGGCAGCAGAACAGGTTCCTGCTCCGCCGGGGCTTTGCACGGGAAATGCTTTGCACCGTCGGCTTCCAGAAACACGGCGTCTGCCTGTGCCATCCAGTGGGCAAGGTCTGCTTCCGGCGGTGCGGTCAACTTACCCTTGGGAGCCGGAGAGCCCACCACGGCATAAGAGCCGCGGGCCCAGAGTTCCTGTATTTCGGCGTCAGTCTTTGCCCAGAGCCAGTTTTCCGGGCGCAGGATGTGGGTGGTAGTGGACACCAGCACCCGCCAACCTTTCTGCGCGCAATGGCTGGCCATGGCATACAGCAGCGTTGTTTTTCCGCCGCCGCCCACCAGCGAGATCACATGGCCTTTTTCCGCCAGAAACGGAAACTGCTGTTCCCCGATCATTTGTGGTTTTCAGCGGCGGCCATGGCAATCTGCTCCGGAGTAATGGGCAGCTCATAGAAACGGGTGCCGATGGCGTTGTAAATGGCGTCTGAAATGGCCGGCAGCGGCGTGTTGATGACCACTTCACCGATGGATTTTGCACCAAACGGGCCGTTTGGCTCATAGCTGTTCTCAAACTCCACGTTGATTTTTCCGATGTCGATGCGGGTGGGGATCTTGTACTGGAACAGCGAGTTCTCTTCCGGGCAGCCCTTCCGGTCGTAGGTAACATTCTCGGTCAGCGTCATACCGATGCCCTGCAGCAGGCCACCTTCCGCCTGCACACGGGTCAGATTGGGGTTGATGGGCGTACCGCAGTCCACGCAGGCGTCAAATTCCAACACCTTGACCTCGCCGGTCTCGGTGTCCACTTCCACTTCTGCGGCACCCACCATGTACGGCGGCGGCGACAGGGGCGAGGAATGGGTCTCGGTGGCTTCCAGCGGGACCATATGGCCGAACTGAGACGCATAGGCGATCTCGGACAGGGTCTTTTTCGTTTCCGGGGCGGCGCTTTCAAACACTTCTTTGCCGTCAAACTCCACAGCATCTGCCGGGCAGCCCAGCAGCTCGGCACCCAGCTTGCAGATCTGTTCCCGCAGCTTCATGGCACACTTCTCAGTGGCCTTGCCGGTAACGTAGGTGGTACTGGATGCATAGGAACCGGAGTCATAGGGAGAGGTATCGGTGTCGGCACCAAATACCGCAATGTTGTCCAGCGGGCAGTCCAGCACTTCGGCGGCGATCTGCGCCAGCGTGGTGTCACAGCCGGTGCCCATATCCGCTGCACCGATGATCAGCGAGTAGAATCCATCATCGTTCAGCTTGAGGGTCGCACTGCCCACGTCCATGCCGGAAATACCGGATCCCTGCATGGCCATGCCCATGCCGACGGCGCGCACCTTGCCGTTGCCCAGATCACGGGCCGGGTATTTGTGCTCCCAGTCGATCATCTCCCGCACCTTGACAAGACAGCGGTCCAGCGCACAGCTGGTGTTCACGGCACCGTAGTAGGCAGGCATCACATCGCCCTCCTGCACCGTGTTCTTCAGGCGCAGGGCAAAGGGGTCCATGTTCAGCTTGTGGGCCAGCTCGTTCACGGCAGATTCCACAGCAAACAGGCCCTGGGTGGCACCGTAGCCCCGGTAGGCACCGGCAGACATGTGGTTGGTGTACACCACGTCGCTGACAAAGCGGAAGGCTTCAGCCTTGCCGTACAGGGGGATGGATTTGTGGCCGGTAAGGCCCACCGTGGTGGGGCCGTGCTCGCCGTAGGCACCGGTGTTGGACAGCGTGTACAGGTCGATGCCCTTCACGATGCCGTCCTTCGTGGCACCCAGCCGGACATGCATCTCCATCTCATGACGAGGGGAGGAGGCCGTCTGGCTCTCCACCCGGCTGAAGATGATCTTGGAAGGCTTTTTGGTTTTCCAGGTCACAAAGGCGGGGTATACCTCGCTGACCGCTGTCTGCTTGGCACCAAAGCCGCCGCCGATGCGAGGCTTGGCAACACGCACCATGGATGTGGGGATGTGCAGGGCATTGGCGATGTTGCGCCGGGCATGGAACACGATCTGGGTGGAGCTGAGCACATTCAGCCGCCCATAAGTGTCAATGGAACAATAGGTGCGGAAGGTTTCCATCATGGCCTGCTGGCAGGCCTTGGTGTGGTAAACATGGTCGATCACCACATCGCACCCCGCCAGCACTGCGTCGATGTCTCCGGAGCCGCACTCATCGTGGGCACACAGGTTGCGCTTGTTGTCAGCGCCCACCGGGCACAGGCTCTCCCAGTTTTCCTCCGGGTGCACCAGAATGGGGTTATCCTTTGCGGTATGGAAGTCCAGCACCGGTTCCAGCACCTCATATTCCACTTTGATCAGTTTGAGAGCCTTGTCCACGCATTTTTCGTCCTTGCCGGCCACAATGGCCACCACATCGCCCACAAAGCGGACATGGCGGTCGATGAGCAGACGGTCACGGGGGCTTGCCTCCGGGAAGGTCTGGCCTGCCTGGGTGTAGCGGGGCGCATCCTGCGGCACATCCTCCCAGGTGAAGATGGCTTCAATGCCGGGCACCTTCTTGGCCACGGTCGTGTTGATCGTCCGGACCATGGCGTTTGCATGAGGCGAGCGCAGCAGCTTGACGATCAGGCAGTCCTGCGGGATCACATCATCCATATAGACCGGCTGGCCGGTGACCAGCTGCATGGCGTCCTTTTTGCGGAACGGTTTGTTGACCGTGTTCATTCAGCAGCCGCCTCCTTCTGTTTTTTCCAGTCCAGAAAATTCAGGATGCCGCGCAGCTGGCCTTCATAGCCGGAGCAGCGGCAGAGATTGCCGGAAAGATATTCTTTGATTTCTTCGGCAGACGGGTATGGATTTTCCCGGAACAGCGCCAGAGCATTCATGATAAAGCCCGGGTTGCAGAAGCCGCACTGCTCTGCGCCCTGATCGGCGATGAAGGCACCGAATTCGGAAGCTTCTTCCTGCAGGCCCTCCAGCGTGGTCACCTTGTGACCGTCGGCGCGGGCAGCCAGCACAGAACAGGACAGCACGGGCTTGTCATCCAGAAACACGGTGCACAGGCCGCAGTTGGAAGTTTCGCAGCCGCGCTTGACACTCGCGCAGCCATGTTTGCGCACAAAGTCGATGAGCAGCGTATCGGGGGCCACATCCTCTGAGATGCGCACTCCGTTCAGCATCAGATTGATCTGCATTTAGTTTCCCTCCTGTCCGGCGCGGTTTTCCAGTTCTTCGGCTGCACGCCGCACCAGCACACCAGTCAGGTGGCGGCGGTATTCGGCGCTGCCGCGCATGTTGGAACCGGTGACCACCTGTTGTTGGATGGTTTCGGCCAGCTGCTGCGCCGGAGCTGCCGGTTCTTCATACAGCACAGCCTTGAGCGGGCGGGCACCCACCGCAAACCGGTAGCTGCCATCCTGCAGCCGGGCAGCGGCACAGGTGAGCACCGGAATGTCGGTCTGGCTGTTGCGCACCGACTGGTAGCAGTAATCGGCCGCTTCTTTCCGGACCAGCAGACGCACCACGATGTCCCGGTCGTAGGGACGCTCGGCATACTCCCGCAGCGGCACGATGCCGCCCTTATACAGCTCCACCGAGCAGTCCATGGCCAGGAACAGGGTCAGCACATCCGAAAAGCCAAACCGGCTGTAGATGCTGCCGCCGACGGTGGCCAGGTTGCGCAGCTGCACGCCCACGATGTGGCGCAGCGCTTCCCGGACGGCTCCGTGGGTAAAGGCTTCCAGTCCGGGGTGGGTCTCCAGTTGGCGCAGGGTGACCATCGCCCCAATGGAAAAGCCCACATCCGTTTCCTCGATCGTGTCCAGCCCCAGGCCGGACAGGTCGATGGCTGTGCCGACATTGATGGTCTCCATCTTGAGCCAGATCATGCCGCCCAGGATGCGGTTGGCCTTTTTCTGGTTGAGCTGCCAGGCTTCTTCCAGACTTTCGGCCCGTTTGTATTCTCGGATCGTCATCATGTGCAGGTCCCTCTCTTTTTATCCTTGCTGTTTCTATTTTAACACAGACACAGATTGCGTTTCAATCGGCAATTGCGCTATAATGGAAAAAATCCCATCGGAAAGCGCAGGTCTTTTTTATGCAAATGCATGCTTCTACGGGGTGTGTGCTCATGGCCTCTGGTCTGAGTACTCGCTTTGGCTCCAACAAGCTTCTGGCACCGTTTGACGGTCAGCCCCTGCTGTACCGGGCCTTTGCAGCCACCGACACACCGCAGCTGTCGGCACGCATCGTGGTGACCCGCTCGGCGCAGGTGCAGGCGCTGTGCAAAGCACAGGGGGTGCCGGTGCTCCTGCATGCACTGCCCGGTCGGAACGATACCGTGCGGCTGGGACTTTCGTCGCTGCTGGCACAGCATCCGGAACTGACCGGGTGCATGTTTCTGCCCGGTGACCAGCCCCTGCTGCGCCGGGCTACGGTGGACCAGCTGCTGACGGCCTTTGAACAGACGCAAAAAGAAACAGAACGGGTGATCTTCCGTCTGGGTGCCCCGGCCGGAAACGGCCCGGACCCCCTTGTGGGAAGCCCCGTTCTGTTCAGCAACGGCTTTTTCCCGGAGCTGCTCACCCTGCCGGAGGGCAAGGGCGGCAGCGTCCTGTTGCACAAGTACCCGACGCTGGTACATACCGCCTGTATCGCACAGCCGGAAGAGCTGGCCGACACCGATACGCCCGCCGCACTGGCGCAGCTGGAAGCGCTTGTCCGGGAAAAGGGATAAGATTTACTCTGCCTGATCGTTCTTGGGCAGCAGGACGTTCAGCAGGATTGCTACGAAGGCAGCCGGAACAATACCGGACTCACCGCAGATCAGCTGGAATGCATGGGGCGTATTGGCCAGAATGCCGCTGTTGGCACCCATGCCGTAGCCCACGCCCAGCGCCACCGACACGATGGTCAGCTGGCGCGGGGTCATCTTTTCCTTGGTGATCAGCTGGATGCCGCTGACCACGATGGAAGAGAACATCATCACGGCTGCGCCGCCAAGAACGGCCTGCGGCATGATGGAGATCAGGGCGCCCAGCTTGGGGATCAGGCCGCACAGGATCAGGAACACGGCACCGGAGGCCAAGGCCATGCGGTTGACCACCTTGGTCATGGCCACCAGACCCACATTCTGGCTGAAAGAGGTATTGGGCAGCACGCCGAACAGTGCCGCAAAGGTGGAGCCGAGGCCGTCGCAGATGACACCGCCGGACAGCTCCTTGTCGGTGGGTTCGCGGTTCATGCCGCCCTCCATCACACCGGAGATGTCGCCCACCGTTTCCACGGCGGTGACAATGAACATGATCAGCACCGGCAGGATGGCACGCATATCAAACACGATCTTGACCGGGACCAGCTTGGGGATGGCAAACCAGGAAGCCTGTGCCACCTTGTCCCAGTTGAGCACCCAGGCCTTGGTGTACTCCACGCCGTCGGCGGTGACACCGGTGGTGGGCAGCACAAAGCCCATGACAAAGGCTGCCACATAACCGGCCAGAATGCCGATGAGGATGGCGGAAGAGCTGAGGAAGCCGGTGGTCCAGTGCTTGAAGATCAGGATGACCACCAGCACGAACAGGGCCAGCAGCAGGTTTTCCACCGAGCCGAAGTCCTTGGCGCTGTTGCCGCCGCCAAAGGAATTGATGCCCACCGAGATCAGCGACAGACCGATGGACAGCACCACGGTACCGGTGACCACAGGCGGAAAGAACTTGCGCAGAGGCTTGAGGAAGAAGCCCAGCACACTTTCAAAGATGCCGCCGATGATGGAAGCGCCCATGATGGCACCATAGGCCAGCACACCGCCTCCCATGCTGCCGACAACGCTGTTGAACACGCCGATAAAACCGGAGCTGGTACCCATGATGATGGGCACGCCGCCGCCCACGGGGCCGACCGTGAACAGCTGCACCAGCGTGACCACACCGGCCACGAACATGGCGCTCTGCAGCAGGGTGACCTGCAGGTCTGCAAATTCACCACCGGCAATGCCGCAGGCACTGGTGATGATCAGCAGCGGGGTCAGGTTGCCCACGAACATGGCGCAGACATGCTGCAGGCCCAGGGGGATGGCCTGGCGCAGAGACATCTTGCCATCAAACTGGTAAGCAGCCTCTTCAAGTTTGACTTCCTTCAAATGTTCCACTCTCCTCAGAATCTTGACGTTTTGGGTTTCGGATGCTTTGCAAAAAGCGGATTCATTATAACAAAGTTGCCATTTAATGTAAATAAAGTATGACTTTTCCGTGAACGGCTGCAAGATTGCCCGATGGTCGTTTCCGGGTCAGAGACAGCAAAAAAGCAGCGGTTTTCCGCGCACGCTTCCACCCGGAATGGACTGGTTTCGCGCAGAATCCCCTGCTTTTTTCTAGAGTTTTTTCAGTTTTTGTGCGATACAGAGATTTTACAATTTCTTTGTCCGCACATCAGGCTTCCTCGCCCACATAGGTGAACCGTCGCTGGGTCTTGCCGTCGCGGGTAACCATCTCGTTCCACATGGAGGCGGGCCGCACCCACAGACTGTGCTCCCCGTACAGCGGCCGGTAGACCACATATTCCTCCTCGGTCTCGCTGTGGCGGGCCACACCCAGCACCTCATATTCTTTGCCTTTGAAATGCCGGTAACGCCCCGGTCGGATCTCTTCGCTCATCGTTTTTCTCCTTTTACCGACTGGCTAAGCCGTAATCCCGCAGGCAGTGCCGGATGCCCTGCTGTGTGGTATCAAAGCGGATGCCGGCCTTTTCCAACTTTTTGCCGTCCATGACCAGATTGCGCGTCCAGTCGGCGGCTTCAATCTGCACCGCAATGTCCAGCTCCTGCGCGAACTGCTGTGCCGTGTGCACCATATTTTCCGTATTGGAGCTGCCAAAGTTGTACACGCCGCCGGGCAAGCTCAGTGCCGGAGCAAGGTTTGCGATCACCTGTCGGACATAGGTCACGCCCCGGCAGTCGTTGGCCGAAAAGGTCACCGACGTCCCATGCAGGGCGGCGCGCAAAAGGTTCAGCGGCAGGTTGCCCCGGATGGGCAGCCCGTAGCCCGGCAGATCATACATCCAGCTGGCCCGCAGCAGCACAGCGTCCGGGCAGAGTTCCAGCACGCGCTGTTCCATTTCCAGTTTGCAGCGGCCATATACATTGGTCGGCTGCAGGGGCAATGTCTCCGGCAGCGGCCCGGGCTGCGTGATTCCGGCATAGACCTGATCTGAACTGAACGCCAGCAGCTTTGCGCCGGATGCGCAGGCAGCTTTTGCCACCCAGACCGGCAGCTCCACGTTGGCACGATGGGCTTCCTCTGGGTGCTGTGCACAATAGCCGGTGTCCGACAGAGCCGCCGCATGCACAATGGCCGCAGGCTGTAGTTTCTGAATGGTCTCGGTCACTTCTGCCTCCCCGGCTGCTGCCAGAAAGCCGCGGGGCAGGCTGCAAAGCTCTGCATCCCCCAGCCCCTGCTGCAGGATGCGTGCGCCCAGAAAGCCGCTGCCGCCTGTGATGAGAACGCGTTTCATCGGTACTATCTCCCTCCCTGGTTTGCTGTCAGTATAGCATATTTTGTGCAGTAAGAAAAGCAACTGCGCCCCAAAGCGAAAGCTTCAGAGCGCAGCTGCATTTTTTCAGAGGAAGAATTCCAGCACAAAGACCACAGCGCAGCAGGCCACAGCCACCTGGAACAGGCTTGCACCGCACCAGGCCGCTGCAATGCCGATCACCAGCGCCACAGCACCGGCCACCGGGCTCTGGGTGGCCTGCACGATGGCCGGGAAGGTCATGACGGCCAGCGTGACATAGGGCACATAGTACAGGAACGACTGAACGAACCGGTTCTTGATGGGTTTGCGGATCAGAGTAAGCGGCAGGATGCGGATCGCATACGACACCAGTGCCATGACCGCAATGTAAATGTAGTTGTTATGCGTCATGTTCCGTCTCCTGATCCTTGACCGGGAACAGCACCGCAGCCACACTGGAAATAAGTACGGTAAGCAAGATGGTCCGGGTGCCGTCCGAAAGTACCGAGACACCCGGCAGATAGTTGCAGGCAAAGCTCAGCGCAAAACTGATGGCCACCAGCATGGCCACCACCTTATCCTTGCGGGCAGGCGGGATGATGATGGCAAGGAACATGCCGTACAGCGCAACGCTCAGGGCGCTGACCGCACGCAGCGGCAGCAGGTTGCCGGCAACGATGCCCAATGCCGTGCCGGATGCCCACGCCGGGGCTGCCAGCAGGATGGCACCGTAAGTATAGCAGGGGTTCAGGCTACCGGGCCGTGCAATGGTGATGCCGAACAGCTCGTCCGTTACGTCGTAACCGATGACCAGCCGGTGCCAGAAGGGTGTACCCGGTGCAAACCGCTGAGCCAGCGCGCAGCTCATGAGCAGATAGCGAGCATTGGCGATGAGGGTGATCACGGCCACCTGAAAATAGCTGGCACCGCTCATAATAAGCGCAAAGGCAGCGTATTCACCGGCCGATGCGTTGTTCAGCAGACTGGCCAGAAACCCCTGAAACGGGGTAAAACCCGCCTTGCGGGCTGCAATGCCCAGCGAGAAAGAGACGGCAAAATAGCCCAGTGCGATGGGCACGCCATCCCGGATGCCCTCATAGAACACCTTTCGGCTGAAGGACCACACAGGCTTCTGCTCCCGGATAATGTCCGCATCCAGAAGCGAATTGCTTGTTTCCATATTGAAATTGCTCCTTTCCTGTTCCAAACATTGTCTATTATACTCCACCGTCGGGCCGGAGAAAAGGGCCTTGTAACATTTTTTGTGATAAAAACGCTCAAAAATTTTTATGGCAGACATAAGATTTCGTTTGGCCGAATCGCTTGTTCGGGCATACAAAAAGCACAGGCACCACTCCGGAAAGAGCAATGTCTGTGCTTTGGGGTCAGAGGCCCGGCACCAGAAAATGCTGTGCCTGCGTCAGCACCCGGGTGTCGGGGTCCAGTCCGTTGGCCGCCAGCATCTGGGCCGGCGGCACATGGAACCGCCGCGCGATATCGAACAGCGCCTCCCCTTCCTGTGCATAGTAAATGCGCAAGGTGATCTCCGGGTCGGCAGGGGTCAGGGCTTCGCCCAGCGAAATGCTGCCAATGCCCTGGCGGGTACTGCGTCCCAGGATGGCACCCTCAGCCCGGGTGGTGATGGTTACGGTAAGAGTTCCGCCGGTGCAGGTACACTGTACGCTGTCGGTACTCAGCCAGCATTCCGGCTGCAGCTGCATCCCGGCGGGCACCTCGGCCGGGATGGGCACGGAAAGCTCCAGCGTTTTTTCGTAGCTGTCCAGCTCTCCCAGGCTGTTCTCCGCAAAGGCGGTGGCCGTGGCGCGGGCTGTCAGCGCCCAGCCGCCGCCCTGCCCACTCTGCTGCGAGATGCTGACAGGCCCATACGATACAAAACAGGCACGCAGCTGTGCCCCGGCATCCGGCAGCGGGCCGGAACCGGAAACCGTCGTGGTTGCATTCAGCAGGCAGACCAGTTCTTCGGCCGCCAGCTCCTGTGGGACAAGTTCCGTTTCAAACCGGGTGGAAAAGGCATCCGCCGCATATTGCAGCTGGTAGCTGCGCCAGGCCCGCAGATGCAGCATCAGGCTGGCCGACAGGGTGCCCGCCGCGTCCGGCTGCCCTTCCGTCAGGGAGAAGCCTACCGGCTCCACCACGCAAAGACACTTGCAGTCCTCGGTCAGGCCGTCCACATCCAGCACCTGCTGGAACGGCAGAGTCGTGCTCAGGCTCTGCAATTCGGTTTCCTGCTCGGCACGCCAGGCACACTGCACCCGTACTTCGCCCTTGACCACCGCTTTGCCGGACAGCAGCCGTACCTCCTGTGCAGTGGCTGTGCCTGCAATGTCCAGCACCGCCGCCGGCGGGCTGGGAAAAGCCAGCTCCCCTTCGGCCGAGATCAGCTTATCCAGCACCGCAATGCTGCGCACGCCCTGCAGGGTGTCCAGCTGCTGCTCAATGCCGCCATCGGCCAGTGCAGTGATCACCTCCGCTTTGTTCTGGGTGCGCACGGTCGCCACCAGTCCCACGGCGCCTCGCACCTCCATGCGGCGCGGGTTGACCACCCGGCTGTTGAGGTATTCGGTCTGACCCTCCACCACTGCCGTCCAGGCCGTAAAGTCAAACTCCGGAAGCTCCAACTGTTTTGTAAAGGGCAGCTTCTGTTCGGTCTGGCAGAGACCTGTACCCTCCTCGCCCTGATAATAGACCGTACAGCGCAGATAACCCTCCAGTGTCAGCCTGCCCGGCTGCAGCTGCTTTTGCAGGATGACCGGCTTTGCAAAGCATTTGACCAGTTTGAACACCGGCGGCAGATAGTCCGAGACCAGGATCTCGGTCTCCAGCGGGAGCTCTGCCTTGACGGTGCACACCGTGCTCGCCTGCGGCATCGCGTCCCGAAAGATCTTCAGTTCCATGCAAGATGCTCCTTTCCCTGTCCGCTTCTACCACACGGTATGCGGCCGGGCCGGGAGATATGCAGCAAAAAGCTCCCGCCGGGGCCTGCCCGACGGGAGCTTTGCTTGACTTGCGCTTATTCCTGCGTGTTGCTGCGGATGCCAAACAGTCTGCGCAGCACACCGCGCAGCAGTCTGGGGCTTTTGAGCACGATCACCTGCATCCCGATCCCCACCTTTCCGTCTGATACCACACTATAAGCAGTTTACAGCCGGAATGTTCCGGAATTGCCGGAAAAGGATCAGTCCGCCACCGTTTCCACGATGACCAGTGCCCCTTCGCGAGTGGACACCGTGATGCAGTCGGAGCCTTCGGCGTATTCGTTGCTGACACCCAGCGGGTAGCCTGCGGTCAGCTCTGCATCGGTGAGTTCGTAATAGGAACCCTGCTCGCAGACGCCCTCGGCACGGCCTTCCATGGGGAACGCCGAGAAATAGAAGTAATCCTCTTTGGGGTAGCGGCGCGTCTCGCCGGGCATCACAAAGGTGATGCGGCTGCGCTCGTCCTGCAGGGTGGCACGCACGCCGCGCTTCTCCAGGCCGAGGCCGGTGCACAGGTTGGCAAGGGTATGCTCCAGCCGCCTGCCGCCGAGGCCCCCCAGCAGAAGCACCTCGTCAAAGCCCTTCTGCACGGCCAGCTTTGCCGCGTATTCCGTATCGGTATCGTCCTTGACATGGGGCAGAACTACGATCTCGTCGTCCTCCTGCTGCGGGCAGGGTGCCGTGTCGAAGTCGCCCACGATCACATGGGGCTTGCAGTGCAGGGGCGCGCAGTTGCGGTAGCCTGCATCGCAGGCGATGATAAAATCATCTTCCCGCAGCAGACCGGCCAGCGCCGGAGAGACCGGGCAGGCCGAAAGGATCACACACCGTGCCATAAACAAACCTTCCTTGCTTTTTAAAATTTGGGGCGCTGCCAGTCCTTGACGTCCTTGACCTCATCGTACATGGCGCAGTAGCTGTCGTACCGGGTCTGGGAGAGCTTGCCCTCGGCAAGAGCCTGCCGCACAGCGCATCCCTTCTCGGTCCGGTGGGAGCAGCCGGTGAACTGGCATTGCCCCAGATAGGGTCCGAACTCCGGGAAGGCGTGCTCCAGATTTTCCTTAGGGATAAAGCCTGCCCGGTTTGCTTCCAGGCTGGCAAAGCCCGGCGTGTCGGCAATTCGGCCGCCAAAGGCTTCAAAAATAGTCACTTCCCGGGTGGTGTGGCGGCCGCGGCCCAGCTTCTGGCTGATGGCGCTGGTCTCCCGGGCAGCATCCGGCAGCAATGCGTTGAGTAGCGTGGACTTGCCCACACCGGAGTTGCCGCAGAACGCGCACAGTCGTCCGCTGATCCACTGTTTGACCTCGTCCAGCCCGGCTCCGCTGCTGTAGTCGATGCGGATGAACGGCAGGGTGGATTTTTCATACGCACTGCGCAGGAATTCTGCCTCCGCCAGATCGCTCTTGGTGCACACGATCACCGGCTGCACGCCCTTGTCCACTGCAATGGCGGACAGCTTGTCCAGCACCAAGGTGCTGGGGGTAGGCTGGGTGGTGCTGGCCACCAGAAACAGAACGTCCAGGTTTGCCACCGGCGGCCGCACGAATACGTTCTTGCGCGGGGCGATCTGTGCAATGACCGAAGCACCGTTCTCGGTTTCCAGCGTTACCTCATCCCCGGCCACCGGGGTGATCTTCTGCTTGCGAAAAATGCCGCGGGGCTTGCATTCCACGATGCCATCCGGCGTTTTAACGTAGTAAAAACCGCCGATGCCTTTTACGATATAACCGTTCATGCCTGCCTCCGTCAGCCCAACAGCGAAGCCCACCAGTCGGCAAGGCCGGAGCCTTCGCTGCTGGAAGCGGATTCACCGGTCTCGGTGCTGGAAGAAGAGCCGGAAGAGGAGCTGCTGTCACCGCCCCACAGGCTGCCCCACCAGTCGCTGCCGCTGTCGCTGGGTGCTTCCGGCTCCACCGGCGCGGGCTCCGGGCCTGCGCTCACGGTGATGTTCACGCGGCCGTTTAGCTTGGCGGTGGAACCGGCCGCCGGGTTCTGCCCGATGACCGTGCCCACCGGCTGGTCGCTGTACTGATCGGTCTGGCTGCCCAGGCCCAGATGGTTCTGCACCAGCAGGGTGCGGGCATCGTCCACGCTCATGCCGGACAGCGACGGCACCTTGGTAGTGGTGGCCACCTGCGGGCGGCTGACATAGACCACCACCGTGGATCCGGATTCTACCTGGGTGCCGGCTGCCGGGTCGGTGCGGATCACGGCGCCGGAGGCCACGGAGGTGTCCACGGCCTGGGTCACCAGCACAGAAACGCCCAGGCTCTTGAGCTGCTGCTCGGCGTCAGCCTGCACATAGTTGGTCAGGTCCGGCACGGTGACATACTGGGTGCCCAGGCTGACGGTCAGGGTCACGCCCTGGCCCTCACGCACGGTGCGGCCGGACACCGGCGACTGTTTGTAGATATAACCGGCCGCATAGTTGCTGTTGTATTCCTGCTCCCAGGTCACGCTGATCTGGCCGGAAGCCACCTGCTCGGTGGCCTGGGCTTCCTCCTGGGTCATGCCGATGTAATCGTTCAGGGTGATATCGGCCTTGTTGTTCATCAGGTTGGACGAGTCGTTCAGGATCAGCCAGCACAGGGCCAAACAGGCCAGTGCAAAAGCGATCGTGATGCCGAACAGGACCGGCAGGAACGCCGACCGGTGCTTGCGCTTTGCCTTTTTGCCGCGCGGGGCAGCCGACTCGTTCGGATGGTTCTGGCGGGCAGCTTTGTTCTGATTCATCGTACGTTTCACCACCTTTTCGGGTGCATCCTCTGTGATATATTGATACTCGAACATGACGGACGGGTTCTGCACATAGGTGTCCAGCGCGTCCAGCATTTCACGGGCCGAAGCATACCGGTTCTGCGGCAGCTTCGCCATGGCTTTTTCGGTGATCTCCACCAGTGCGGCAGGCACCTGCGGAGCGATCTCGTGCAGGGATTTCGGCTGATCCGAGATCTGCTTGATGGCCACCTCCACGGCGTCCTCTGCATCAAACGGCAGCTGACCGGAGAGCATCTCGTACATCATGACGCCCACCGAGTAAATATCGCTGGTGCAGTCGGTCTCGTCGCCCTTGGCCTGCTCCGGGCTGATATAGTGCACACTGCCCATGGTCTTGCCGCTGAGCAGCTGGTTTTCGGCCCGGGAGATGCGCGCGATGCCAAAGTCCATCATGCGGAGCTGGCCGTTGTCCAGCAGCATGATGTTCTGGGGCTTGATGTCCCGGTGCACCACACCGTTGGCGTGGGCGTGCTCCAGCGCCTTGAGGATCTGGGAAATAAAGTGCACGGTCTCCCGGCTGGTGAGTTTGCCGCCCCGCTCGTTGAGGTATTCCCGCAGGGTCATACCGTCCACATATTCCATAACGATATACTGCAGCTGGTCGTTGACCGAAACGTCGTATACCTTGACGATGTTGGGGTGGTTGAGCAGCGAAATGGCCTTGGATTCGTTCTTGAACCGGCGCACAAGCTCCGGGTCGTGGGTGTACTCCTGCCGGAGCACCTTCACCGCCACCACAGTACCGGCGGGCACCGGGCCGTTGCGGCCCAGCATAACCGCCTTGTACACGTTGGCCATGCCGCCGGAGCCGATGAGTTCCTTGACTTCATACAGCCCATCCAGCTTTTTGCCGATCAGGTTATCCATGGTGCACCTCCAGCGGCTCCACGCCCAGCAGCAAGGCCGTGATGTTGTCCTTGCCGCCGTTCTCGTTGGCTGCCCGGATCAGCAGATCCGGCAGGTCGTAGAAGCTGCCAGTACGCAGCAGCTGTTCCAGCTGAGGCCGGGGTACCGCGTTGGTCAGGCCGTCGGAGCACAGCAGCAGAATGTCGCCCGGATGCACAGCCACACTGGTGAACTCCGGGTCCAGGCGGTAATCCACGCCCAGCGCCCGGGTGATGATGTTCTTCTGGGGGTGATGCTCGGCTTCCTCCACGGTGATGGTGCCGCAGTCCACCAGCTCCTGCACATAGGAGTGGTCGTGGGTGAGCTGGGCGAGGCTGCCGTCCCGGAACAGATAGGCACGGGAGTCGCCTGCGTGGCACAGATAGGCTTTGCCGGAGCGCACCAGTGCGCACACCGCCGTGGTGCCCATACCGGCCAGAGACTCTTCCCGGATGGACTTCTGGAACACAAAGCGGTTGGCGCTGACCAGCGTCCGTTTGAGAAAGAGCTCTTCCTCTCCGGGCAGACATTTGTTGTAGTGCTCCTGAAAACAGCGCTCGATCACATCGCATGCGCTCTGGGATGCTTCCCTGCCGCCGCGTGCGCCGCCCATGCCGTCGCACACCAGGGCCCAAGCCGCATCCCCGGGCAGCTGCCCAGCACGGTAATCGTCCTGATTGTCCTGCCGGACAAGCCCGACGTCCGTTTTTCCTGCAAGTTTCATAGGCTTCTCCCTCTGTTATGCCTTCCCGTTCATTTCATCGCGGCGCAGCTGGCCGCAGGCGGCGCTGATCTCGCTGCCCAGACGGCGGCGGACCGTAGCGTTGACGCCCAGACTTTCCAGTTTCTGCTGGAAACGGCGCACATTGGCCGCATCGGTCGCAGAGTAGGGGCTGCCGTCCACAGGGTTGATGGGGATCAGGTTGACGTGAGCACCCATGCCGCGGATCAGGTCCGCCAGTTGCTTTGCACAGGCGTCGGAGTCGTTGACGCCGCGCACCATGGAGTATTCAAAGCTGACGCGGCGTCCGGTGGTGTCCTGATAGCGTCGCACGGTCTGGATCAGCTGCTCCACCGGGTAGGCGTCGTTGACCGGCATCATGCTGCTGCGGATCTGGTTGTTGGGGGCGTGCAGCGACACCGACAAGGTGAGCTGCAGCTTCTTTTCGGCCAACATGTCGATCTTGGGCACCAGGCCGCAAGTAGACAGGCTGATGTTGCGCATGCCGATGTTGACGCCCTCCGGCGAGGTGATGTTTTCCAGAAAACGCATCACTTCGTCAAAATTGTCCAGTGGCTCGCCGATGCCCATGAGCACGATGTGGGAAATGCGCTCCCCGATGTCCTTCTGGGCGGTGTAGATCTCGGAGCAGATCTCACCGGCTTCCAGGTTGCGCACACGTCCGGCCTGGGTAGATGCGCAGAAGCGGCAGCCCATACGGCAGCCTACCTGAGTGGACACGCACACCGTGTTGCCGTAGTGGTAGCGCATGACCACCGTTTCGATGCAGTTGCCGTCGGCCATGCGCAGCAGATACTTCACGGTGCCGTCCTTTGCTTCCTGACGGCGCTCGATCTGCGGGGCAGCGATGTAGAAGGCTTCTTCCAGCTTGGCCAGCAGGGTCTTGGGCTGGTCGGTCATGGCCGAAAATTCGGTAACCAGCTTCTGGTGCACCCAGTGGAAGATCTGCTTGGCCCGGAAGCCCGGCTGCCCCAGCGCCTTGAGCTCAGCGGAAAGTTCCGCCAGCGTCAGCGAAGAAATACAGCGTTTTTGTTCCATTGTGTTCTCCTATTGATCAATACGAACCAGTACACGGCGGCATTGCACCTCTCAGCGCGTTTTTTGCAGCGCACAGAGGAAAAAGCCGTCCATGCCGGTGCGGGTGGGCACCGAGAGCGCCCCGTATTCGGTTGCCGTCATACCTGCCGGGAAGGCCACGGCAGGCTCTGCCACGCAGAACTCCGGGTGCCGCTGCAGGAATGCGCGAATCTGCAGCTGGTTTTCTTCCGGCTCGATGGTGCAGGTAGAGTAGACCAGCCGCCCGCCAGCCTTGAGCAGCCGGGCCGCTGTATCCAGAATGGCCGCCTGGGTGGCCAATAATTCAGCCTGCCGGGCCGGGTCCAGCTTTTTATAGCGCAGATCCGGCTTTTTTGCAAGAATGCCCAGACCGCTGCAGGGCACATCCGCCAGAATGCGGTCGGCCTGCGGCAGGGCCGGGGTTGTCTGCGTTGCGTCATTGCACAGGGTTTTCACGTTGGTAAAGCCCATCCGTTCCACGGCGGTGCGGATGAGCTGTACGCGGTTCTCCGCCGCGTCGCAGCTGTACAGCGTGCCGGTATTCTGCATTTCCTCGGCCAGCAGCAGGGTCTTGCCGCCGGGCGCGGCGCACAGGTCCAGCACGGTCTCACCGGGTTTTGCCTCCACACAGAGGGCCGCCAGCTGGCTGGCCTGCCCCTCCACATGGTAATATCCCTGCCGGAACAGTTCCTGGTCGGCGGGGCTGCCCTCGAACCGGGCCAGCACACTGCCGGGCACTACGCCCTGCCGCACCTCCCGCACACCGAGTGCAGTGAGCTTTTTGCACAGCGCAGCGGCGTCCGCTTTGAGCGGGTTTGCCCGCAGGCTGGTCAGGCCGCCGTCTGCCTTGTAGGTGAGGATGTTCCGTGCTTCGTCCGGGTAGTTCTTGTGCAGGAATTCTGCCACATCCCGCCCGGCCGAGCCCAGCACCATCAGGCGCTCTATGTCATCCCTGAACACTGCCGTGTCCAGATCATAGGTACAGGCGCGGCGCAGCACAGCGTTGACCAGACCGGATGCACTGGATTTTTTAAAGCTCCGGGTCAGCTTGACCGCCTCATTGACGGCAGCCGACACCGGCACCTGCATATAGCGGGCCTGTGCCAGCGCAGCACGCAAGATCTCGCGCACCGGGGCATCCAGCTTTGCCAGACCCTTGGGCAGAAACTGTTCCAGAATATAGTCCAGTGTGCCCCGGTGTTCCAGCACTGTGTAAAAAATGGCACTGGCAAAGGCCTTGTCGCGGCCTTCCAGCTTCTGGCGCTTGAGTTCGGCGTCCAGGATCAGGTTGGAAAAGCCGTCCTGCTCCTGCCGCACCAGCGCGGCGACCGCCGCCGCCCGCGGATTGGCCGCCATCAGAGGACGTCCCCCGTTTTCAGGCGCAGACCGGCCGCAAAGGAGGTGCCATCCATGGGCTTTTTGCCTTCCGGCACCACCTGCAGCAGCTGGATGCCGCCGTCAGCACAGGCCACGGTGAGGGGCTTTGTTGCCAGCACGGTGCCCGGGGCTTCCCCCTGAGAGGCGACCGCACGGCACTCCACCACCTTGACCTTTTTGCCGCCGGAGGTCACGAACCAGGCGCAGGGCCAGGGGTTCATGCCGCGCACCCAGTTGTGGATGTGGGCGGCGGATTCGGTCAGGCGGAACTCCGCCATTTCCTTGTTCAGCATCGGGGCCAGCGTAGCGTTTGCATGGTCCTGGGGCTGCGGCGTCAGGGCCCCGGCAGCAATGGCCGGAACCACCTCGCACAGCACGCGGGCACCCACGGCCGTCACCCGGTCGAACAGCTCGCCGCTGGTCTCCTCCGGGCCGATGGCGATCTTCTCGCAGCGCAGCACGTCGCCGGTGTCCAGACCTTCGTCCATCTGCATGATGGACACGCCGGTCTCGGCATCACCGTTCAGCACCGACCACTGCACTGGAGCACTGCCGCGGTACTTCGGCAGCAGCGAGACGTGCAGGTTGATGCAACCGTACTTCGGCAGTTCCAGCACCGACTTGGGCAGGATGCAGCCGTAAGCCACCACCACGATCAGTTCCGGGGCAAGGGCACGGATGTTGGCATCCTCGCTGCCGTCCCGCAGGGTGCGGGGCTGGAATACCGGGGTGCCGTGCTCCAGTGCCACTTCCTTGACCGGCGGGGCCGTGAGCACCTGCTTGCGTCCCACAGGCTTGTCGCGCCGGGTGTATACCGCGCAGATGTCATGCCCGGCGGAATACAGGGCTTTCAGGCACTCGGCGGCAATGTCCGGCGTGCCCATGAACAGAATGCGCATCAGTTGTTTCCTTTCGCTTCACGGGCGGCTTTCTTGCCCTCTTCGGTGTCCTCGTAGAAATACTCGCTGGACTGCATGATGGTGATGCCGTCCAGATGGTCGTTCTCATGCTGGATGCAGCGGGCCAGCAGGCCCTCGGCTTCCAGTTCAAACCAGTTGCCGTGGCGGTCCTGTGCACGCACCTTGACGGCGGCGGGACGGGTCACCGCACCGTTGTGCCCCGGGAAGGACAGGCAGCCCTCATAGGCGGTCTCCTCATCCTCAGACACCGCGAGGATCTCGGGGTTCACAAAGTCGATGAACTTGTACTCGTAATCCTCCGGGATCTCTTCCGGTGCGTCGGTGGTGTCCCACACCACGAACAGGCGGCGCAGTATGCCCACCTGCGGGCCGGCCAGACCCACGCCGTCGGCGGCGATCATGGTCTCACGCATATCGTCCAGCAGGGTGGCCAGACGATCGTCAAAGTTGGTAACGGGGCGGCAGACCTTGTTCAGGATGGGGTCGCCTTCTTTTACAATGTTGCGGATTGCCATAAATGGTACCTCCAAAAATTATCAGATATCACCGTCCGAATGCAGGTCCACCACAACGGTGGCCTTGGACGGAAGTTTTTCCTGTTCATAACAGTCCAGCGTACTGCGCACAAGGTCGCGGAAGCGTCGGTCGTTGCGGCACTTGACGGTGAGCTTGTAGCGGTAGCTGTCGTTGATCTTTTCAATGCTGCCCGGCGTAGGGCCCAGCACCCGCAAAGGCAGGTCGGGCTGTTTTGCCGCCTGCTGCCCCAGCAATGCCGAGAATCGGGCGGCGGCCCGGGCCACTTCGATTTCCTTTGGCCCGGCAAAGCCGATGACGCACAGCCCGCAGAAGGGCGGGTACAGGCCCAGTTTCCGGTACGCGATCTCCTGCTCGAAAAAGGCGTCGTAGTCCTGTGCGGCGGCAAGGTTGAGCACCGGGTTGTCGGGGTCGGTGGTCTGGATGATGGCAAAGCCGGGGTCCTTTGCACGGCCGCTGCGGCCCACTACCTGCGTGATGAGACTGAACACGTTCTCGTAGGCGCGGAAGCCCTGTGCGAACAGCAGTGAGTCGATGCCCAGCACGCCCACAAGGGTCACGTCCTCAAAATCGAGGCCCTTGGCCACCATCTGGGTGCCCACCATGATGTCGTACTCGTGGTTTGAAAACTTTGCCAGCAGTTTTTCGTGAGCGTCCTTGGCGGCGGTGGAGTCCTGATCCATGCGCAGCACCCGTGCTTCCGGAAACAGCTTTGCCAGCTCTTCCTCAGCTTTCTGGGTGCCGAAGCCCCGGTATTGCAGCTTGCCGCCGCAAGTCGGGCAGATCGTGGGCGGCGGGTCCATCTGGCTGCCGCAGTAGTGGCACAGCAGCTTGTGGGCTGACTTATGATACACCATGGGCACGCTGCACTTGGGGCATTTCAGTACCTCGCGGCAGTCCTCGCACTGGGCCATGGTCTGGTAGCCCCGGCGGTTCAAGAGCATAATGGTCTGCTTTTTCGCCTCCAGATTGCGGCGGATGGCATCTTCCAGTGCAAGGCTGATCTCCCGCGGGTTGCCGGAGGCCAGCTCGGCCCGCATATCCACGATCTGCACCGTGGGCAGCGGATTGCCGCCGTAACGCTGGGTAAGCCGTACCAGCTGGGTGCGGCCGTTCCGGGCCGCGTAAAAGCTCTCGGTGCTGGGGGTGGCGCTGGCCAGCAGCAGCAGGGCGCCATTCTCGGCGGCACGCTGCCGGGCCACTTCATGGGCGGAGTAGCGGGGCGCCGACTCGGAACGGTAGGTATGTTCCTGTTCCTCGTCCACGATGATCAGTCCGATGTTTTCCAGCGGTGAGAAGATCGCGCTGCGGGTGCCCACCACGATGTCGGCACCGCCGTCCTGGATCATCTGCCATTGCAGCAGACGTTCGGTGTGGTTGAGGGCCGAATGCTGCACCGCCACCCGGCGGCCAAACTGCCGCTTGAGCCGCAGGATCATCTGCGGTGTCAGGCTGATCTCCGGCACCAGCACCAGCGCACGTTTGCCCAGCTCCAGACACCGGGCAATGAGCTTTAAGAATACCAGCGTTTTGCCGCTGCCGGTCACGCCATACAGCAGGGCCGAATGCGGGGCGGCGTCCTCCAGCTTCGGCAGCAGCGCGTCATAAGCGGCCTGCTGCTCCTGCGTGAGTACAATGGACTCATTCTGCAACGGGATGGAGGCATACAGGTCGATGGATTTGTTCACCTTGGTGCATTCCAGCACGCCCTTGGTACAGAGATTGTCCAGCACGGCGCGGCTGATGCCCTTTTCTTCCAGCTCCGTCAGGGTGCGGGGGCCGCCGCCCAGCAGGGCCACGGCCGCCAGCTGTTTGGCGGTGGGCTTCGGCTTTTGCGGCAGGGTACCGGCCAACCGGTAGGAATTTTCTGTATGACGGACCAGCTGCTTTTGCAGCACGGGCGTGACCCCATCGGCCGCCACGGTGGGCTTGTACTGTGCCCCGTAGGGGATGACCGCCTTGACCGCCTCGTAATAGGTGCAGAAGGTGCGCTCCTTCAGAAAGTGCACCAGCCGCAGCAGCTCCGGGGTCAGACAGGCCGACGCCGGGGCCACGTCGAACAGGAACTTGAGCTTGGAATGTTCCGGCTCGGCGTCACAGGCCAGCACCACCCCCATGCGGGCGCGGCTGCCCCGGCCAAAGGGCACCAGCACCATGCTGCCCAGACGCACCTTGTCCTGATGCTCCGGCAAAACGGCATAGGTGTACAGTTTATCAAAATGGAAGGTCGCGTTGCTTACGGCAACACCCACCGTTTTTGGCATGGGCACGGGCTCCTTTGCGGTTTGATTTACTGTGCGATCCCGGCGCGGCGGCAGATGACCTGATACAGCTCTTCTGCGCAGGATGCTACCTCGTTGTTGACCAGCTTGAGGGTGAACTTATCCTGCTCGGCCAGCTCGCTCTGGGCCGTGGCCAGACGCTCGCGGATGCTTTCTTCGGTCTCGGTTCCGCGGCCACGCAGGCGGTGTTCCAGTTCTTCCACCGACGGCGGCAGCAGGAACACCGTGGTAGCACCCGGGAACATCCGGCGGATGTTGGCAGCGCCGTGCACGTCGATGACCAGAACCACCAGTTTGCCGGCTTCCAGACGCTTGTCCACTTCCTCGCGCAGGGTGCCATAGTAGTTGCCGTTGTAGAAGTTGTATTCCACCACCTGATCGGTGTCGATCAGCTGACGGAACTGCTCCTGGGTGCGGTAGTAGTAATCCACACCTTCCTGCTCCCCGGGGCGGGGGCTGCGGGTGGTGGCAGACACGGTTTTTTCGATCTCCGGATGGGCTTCGCGCAGTGCCTTGACCACGCTGTCCTTACCGGTGCCGGCGGCACCGGACACAACAAACAGAAATTTATCCTTCTCCATGGGTCTGTTCCTCCTCTGTTGTTCCCTTGTTCTCCTGCCCGGCCGCACGGTTTGCCACCGTTTCCGGCTGAAGGGCCGAGAGCACCACATGATCGGAATCCATAATGAGCACGGCACGGGTGCTGCGCCCATAGGAAGCGTCGATCAGCATGCCGCGCTCCCGCGCTTCCTTGACAAGACGCTTGACCGGCGCAGAATCCGGGCTGACCACTGCCACGACCCGGCCCGCGCTGACCATATTGCCAAACCCGATGTTGATCAGCTTCATTGTATTCCTCCGAAAAACGTCTGGATCACTCCAGATTCTGGATCTGCTCGCGGATCTTCTCGATCTCCGCCTTCATATCCACCACGATGCGGGTGATGTCCAGATCCTGACACTTGGAACCGATGGTATTCGTTTCGCGGTTCAGCTCCTGCGTCAGGAAGTCCAGCTTGCGGCCCACCGGTTCGTTCAGCTGCAGGATCCCGCGGTACTGCGAGATGTGGCTGCGCAGGCGGACAGTCTCTTCATCCACGGCAGTCTTATCGCCAAAGATGGCGGCCTCGGTCAGCACGCGGGCATCGTCGATGTCGCGATCCTCCAGAATGACCTTGAGTTTTTCGTACAGGCGGTTGGTATAGGCCTCCACCCGGCCTGCGCTCAGGGTCTCCACCTTGCCGACGCATTCCTCCAGGAAGTTCAGGCGGTTTTCCACATCGGCCTTCATCTTGGCACCCTCGGCAGCACGCATCTCCACAAAACGGTCCAGTGCCTGGGCCGTGACGGCCGACACATCTTCCCACAGCTGCTCTTCGTCCACATCGGCGTGGCGGGTGGCCAGCACATCCGGGAAGCGGGTCAGGACAGCGGCAGAAATGTCGTTCTTGACGCCCAGTTGCTCCGAAAGATCCCGCATGGCCTGCTGATAGCTGCGGGCCAGCTCCATGTTCACGGTGACCACCGTGTCGGCGGCATCCACGTTCTGGATGGTCATGCTCAGCTCCACCTTGCCGCGGGTGATGCGCTCGTTCAGCTGCTTTTTCAGGCGGCTGTCCAGATAGCTGCAGGTGCGCGGAATGCGCGAGGAATACTCAAAATAGCGGGAGTTTACGCTGCGCAGTTCCACCGTGATCTCACGGCCGTTGCGCACTGCGGTTCCCCTGCCGAAACCGGTCATGCTTAAAATCATACGTTCTCCTTTTTTGTGTGTTTGCGTACAGTTTCCGGCATATGTATCCGCCTTTGGGTATACAAGCCCATGTTACGATACATATAGCATCATTTTACTATTCTTTTCTGAAAAATTCAAGGTGCAGGATCAGGCTCTTTCCGGGCCGGAATACGGCATTGCGCGCAGGTGCGAAACAAAAGCCCCGGCGCGATCCTGAAAATAAAGATCGCGTCAGGGCTTCCGGGTCAATGAGCCGTTGTTCCGGCATTCGTTTTATACACGCAGGTCACGCTGCTTTCCAGCAGATCTGCGTTCAGCAGGGTCTGTTCCACCCAGTGGATGTTGTCGGAAATGGTGTCCAGCGAGACTTCGTATTCCTTTGCAATGCTGTCCATGCTGCGATACTGACAGCGATAGGTCAGGGTGAGGATCAGTTTGTCGACCATGGTGATCTTGGTAAAGCGCGGCTTGCGCTTGTGCTCCCGGCGGTAGCCTTCTTCCAGCGCCTGCAGCATGCGTCCGAATTCCTCCCGGGTAACCCCCATCAGGTTCCGGTAATCCGCTTCACACAGGTCGGCGAGGTGCTCTTCGGTAATACGCCTCATGGCAATAACCCCCTTTGCTCAGAATAACACTTGATATGATTGTTAATTATAAAAGGAATGCCGTGGCAAGTCAATGCAGTTGTGTCAGATTTCTGGTAAAAAGTGGGTGTATTTGTTGCATTTTAGTTGCATAAAGGCGAAATCCTCCTGTTTTTGCCAAAACAAAAAGCCTCCCGCTTGTATACGGGAGGCTCGCTGTTCAGTTCAAATGAGCAGATCAGACGGGGTGGGACTGGTTGGTGTAGTCCACATGGTCGCCGTCCACGCCCTGCTTCTTGGCATTGCGCTTGTCGAAGAACTTGGGTGCCACCTGCGGGAACATGGCGTAGGTCAGCACGTCCTCTTCCTGCGTTGCCCACTTGGCGGCTTCGGCCTTCAGCTTGTCCATCTCAGGAGCCAGCGTGTCGGCAAAGCGGCAGGTGATGGGCTGCTCGTCGCCCAGGATCTTCTTGGTGAACTCGGGCTTGATGGGAGCGGGAGTCTTGCCGTAGTCGCCGTGGACCAGGCCCTTGAACTCCTTGGTGACCATCTTGTAGCGCTCGCCCAGGATGACGTTGAACACAGCCTGCGTGCCAACGATCTGGCTGGTGGGGGTGACCAGCGGAGGATAGCCTGCGTCCTCACGAACGCGGGGGATCTCAGCCAGCACTTCGTCCAGCTTGTCTTCCTTGCCGGCATCCTTCAGCTGCTTGAGCATGTTGGAGAACATGCCGCCCGGCACCTGATACAGCAGGGTGTTGGCATCCACGCCCAGGCTCTTGGGGCTGATCTGGCCGTTGGCAATGTACTTCTCACGCAGCTTTGCAAAGTATGCGCGCACGACATTCAGCTGCTTCAGGTCCAGACCGGTGTCGTAATCGGTGCCCTGCAGGGCAGCGACCAGGCTCTCGGTGGGCATGTGGCTGGTGCCCAGGCTCAGGGGGCTCATGGCGGTATCGACGATGTCTGCACCTGCCTCGATGCCCTTCAGGATGGACATGGATGCCAGACCGGCGGTGTAGTGGCTGTGGATGTCAACGGGGATGCTGACGGTCTCCTTCAGCTTCTTGACCAGGTCATAGCAGGTATAGGGAGTGAGCAGACCGGCCATATCCTTGATGCAGATGGAGTTTGCGCCCATCTCTTCCAGGGTCTTGGCGTAGGCTGCAAAGTACTCGTTGTTGTGCACAGGGCTCAGGGTATAGCTGATGCAGCCCTGCACATGAGCGCCTTCCTTGTTGGCTGCCTTGATGGCAGTCTGCAGGTTGCGGGGATCGTTCAGTGCGTCGAAGATGCGGATGACATCAATGCCGTTTGCCACGGACTTCTGCACAAAATACTCCACGGCATCATCTGCGTAGGGGCGGTAGCCCAGCATGTTCTGGCCGCGGAACAGCATCTGCAGCTTCTGGTGGGGCAGCTCCTTGCGCAGGATGCGCAGACGCTCCCAGGGGTCCTCATCCAGGAAGCGGATGCAGCTGTCGAAGGTGGCGCCGCCCCAGCATTCCACAGAGAAGTAATTGATCTTGTCCATCTCGGGCAGGATCGGACGCATCTCGTCCATGGTCATGCGGGTAGCCAGCAGGGACTGGTGCGCATCACGCAGGACCACTTCGGTCACTTTGATCGGCTTTTTCGCCATGGTTGTCACCTCTCCCTTAGTTCATGGAAACCAGAACGTCACCGGAGTTGACGGTGTCGCCCTTGTTGACATTCACGGATGCAACAGTGCCGTCCTGGGGAGCCAGGATCTCGTTCTCCATCTTCATGGCCTCCAGGATCACCAGCACATCGCCGGCCTTGACGGAAGCACCTGCGCTGACCTTGACGTCCAGAATGTTGCCGGGCATGGGAGCCTTGACGGAAACAGCGCCTGCGGCACCGGCAGCAGCCTTCGGGGCGGCAGCGGGAGCCGGAGCAGCCTTGGGAGCAGCGGGGGCAGCCGGAGCGGCAGCAGCAACAGGAGCAGCACCTGCAGCGGTCTCCTCCACGGAAACGCTGTAAGCAACACCATTGACGGTAATATTGTAGTACTTCATGGAAGAATCCTCCAAATCAAAATCGTATCAGATAAAACGTTCGGATGCTTACAGAGCCATGTTGCCGTGCTTCTTGGGCAGGCGGGCAGCACGCTTGGTGCTCAGCAGCTCCAGGGCTGCCACCACGCTGGAGCGCACATTGGCAGCGTCACAGACCATATCGGCAGCACCGCAGGCCACAGCGTTGGCAGCGCTGCACACCTCTGCGGTGTAAGCGGCAGCCTTGGCGTTGGTGGCAGCAATGATGTTGTCGGAAGCGTCGATCTCGTCCTTGTACAGAACGCTGACCGCTGCGCTGGGCTCCAGAGCGCTGACCACGCAGCCGGTGACGGCAATGCGCAGGTCCGCAGCAGCCAGTGCGGTGTAGACAGGGCCCACAGCCTTGCCGGCCAGAACGGTAACCTTTGCGGTGGTGGCGTCGGCGTAGGTGGCGGCCAGACGGGCAGCCTCACGGATGCCGCCGGCGATGTCATCGCTCACGCTGGGCACAAAGCCCTCGGTGTCCACAACGGTGACCACCGGCACGCTGAAGGCGTCGCACAGGCGCACAAAGCGGGCGATCTTGGCCACGCAGTTGTGGCACAGGTTCTTGCCGGTAGCCACAACGCCCACGGCGTTGCCGCCGACGGTGGCAAATGCGGTGTAGACCGACTTGCCAAAGCCTGCATACAGTTCCACGGTGCTGTCCTTGTCCACCACAGCGGCAGCAGCCTTGGCAGGCTCTGCACCGGCAGCCAGAGCAGCAGTGGGCTGCTCGAACTCAAAGATCGCAGGGCCGGTCAGGTTGTTGGCGGGCAGCAGACCCACGATGTGGGCAGCCTTCTCGGCAGCCTCGGCGGCGTCGGCAGCCACGATGGATGCCACACCGGCCTTGGCAGCGGCAGCAGCACTGCCGGCATCAGCCACCTTGTCGCCCTTGGCGGCAGAGGTGAACGGAGCGGTGAAGAACAGCTCTGCGCCCTCGACCATGATGCACACGTCGGCATTGGCAGCGCTCAGTGCGCTGGTGCCGCCGCACACACCCAGAACCACCGCCACCTGCGGGATCACGCCGGAAACCTTTGCGATCTGCGCATTCAGCTTGGCATTGGCTGTGAGCACATCCAGGCCCTCGGCCAGCTTTGCGCCCACCGAGTTATAGAACGTGACGACCGGGCAGCCGGTCTGTGCGGCCATCTCCAGGACCTTGATGTTCTTCTCAACGTCCTTGACGGTAACAGCCTCGCCGTTCTGATAGACAGCGTATGCCTGCTGACCTGCTGCATAGCCGCAGGCAGCACTCACCGCACCATCGGCAAACAGCGCGGTGTATTCCCCGTCATCGAAAAACTTGGCGAGGATTTCTCCCTTATTGATCTTTGAAGCCATGATAAGACCTCCTGGTTGTCTGTGTGAGCTTTCAAAATTGGTTTTATTATACTGTTTTTGCCAGGAAATTGCAAGACTTTCTATAAAAATCCATCGAGAACAACATCTGTCAGCTGTAATCCATAATTTTTTAACGATGTATCGCCCTGCGCTTTTTTCGCTTCCGCAAGCCCCCTACAGTGCACCCAGCACCGGTGTAAAAAATTTTCTTTCATTTTTGGTAAATGTGCTCTCTATCCGCACATATCTTTTTGGTCAGAATTGTGTTACACTGATGTTACATTCCCTGCGGAATCATAAAATCCGGGTAAAATCCGACAGACAATGCCATCCTCCCGCCCGGAAAACAACAAAAATCCACGCAAAAGAGGTCCGACAAACTTTGAAATCTTTCGCTTCTTCCCTGCACGCTTTCAACCAGACCTATCATTCTTTGCAGCGCTCAGCCGGTGCTCTGCTGCACCATGCCGGGGTCATCCTGCCGGCGCTTGTCGGACTATACGCAGTCGCAACCAACCTGCTGTTTATCCCGCTGATGCAGCGGCTCTGGTCGCTGACACTCCGGTTCGCGCCCGTGCATTACCTGAACAACAGCAATGCTTCGGACATTTTTGTTTCCCCGGCCATCATCCTGTGTCTTGTGGTCATTGCATTGCTGACAGCATTCTGGGCGCTGTATGAATTTTCGGTGCTGCTGCACGGGCTGGAGTTGGCCCGCAGCGGCAGAACGGTGCAGCTGCCTGCCCTGCTGCGGGATGCGCTGGTGGACATCCGGCACACGTTTCTTCCGCAGAACTGGCCGGTCCTCGTATACAGCGCCGTGCTCATCCCCTTCACCAGCTTTTTCCTGACCTGCAACTACGTCACCCAGTTTGCCGTACCGGAGTACCTTCTGGGCGTACTGCGCGCCACCACACGCTATCATGCGCTGTATCTGGCGATCGTGGTACTGCTGGTTCTATTGTTCCTCTCCTGTGCGCTGGTGCTGCCCCTGTTTGTCCTGGAGCGCCGCAGCCTGTGGCAGGCCGTCCGGGAGAGCGTCGGGTTCGTGCGGCAGCGAATTTTCCGCACAGCGCTGCTTCTGCTGCGCTGGAATCTCTCGGCAGTCCTCCGTTCGGGCAGCCTGGCCCTGTGCGTACTGGCACCGCTGTACGCGGTCATTCTGGGCATCGGGCTCCAGAACACCGCTGCCATGGTGGCGCTGTCCCGCGCCAGCCTGCTGGTCGAGGTGCCGTTCTTCCAGTTCCTGCTCGACTGCTCCATCACCATTGCGCAGTGCAGCATCCTGTTTTTGCTGTACCGCCGTCTGCGGGAGGGTGATGCCGTGCCGGAGGATACCCAGAATGGGAAGCCCATCCGTGCGAAGGGCCGTCGCCTGCTGGCCGCTGCGGTGGTCGGCGTCACGCTGGTCACAATCGGCCTTTCCTTTATTTATATTGCCCTGCCGGCGGATGATGAGCTGCGCACCATGCTGGGCGGCACGGCTCCCATCGTCACGGCACACCGCGGCTATTCGACGGCTGCACCGGAGAACACCCTGCCCGCCTTTCAGCTGGCCATCGACCACCACAGCGACCGGGCCGAGCTGGATGTGCAGATGACAAAGGATGGTGTGGTCATGGTGACCCACGACACCAGCCTGCGCCGCTGCACCGGCCGCAACGCCAACATCTACGACCTGACCTTTGCACAGGTGCGGGAGCTGGATGCCGGGCGGTGGTTCAGTGCCCGGTACGCCGGCACGCAGATCCCCACACTGGAAGAGGTGCTGGACCTGTGCAAGGGGAAAATCCAGCTGAACATCGAGATCAAGCCCAATGCCGCCACCCCGGAGCTGGAAGCTGAGACCGTGCGCATCATCCGGGAAAAAGGCTTTGAAAAGGACTGCGTGATCACCTCCCAGAGCTACGAGACCCTTTGCAAGGTAAAGGAGCTGGACCCCGAGATCGAGACGGGGTATATTCTGGCGCTGGGCGTGGGCACCTATTACGACCTGCCTGCCGCCGACTTTTTCAGCGTGGAATCCACCTTTATTACCTCCGGCATGGTGCAGCAGATCCATCTGCGCGGCAAGACGGTGTCCGCCTGGACGGTCAACCGTACGGAGGACGCCCGTACCCTGCTGAGCCTTGGCGTGGATGATGTGATCACCGACAAGCCTGAGATGGTACAGGACCTGCTCAATGAGGACGCCGACCTTGACCGGAACCTTGTGCTGATGCGTGACCGGCTCAAGGAACTGCTGGGCCTGACGGAAAGCGCCGACAGCGAGGTCGACCCGGATGACAGCGCCATTGAGGAGGTGCTGGAAGACCCGGAGGAACTGTTGGATCAGGCATGATCTTCTTCCCGGACAGACACAGCAAAGCCCCCGGCTCTTGATCGTGAGAGCCGAGGGCTTTTTGCGGGGCTTTGCGCCCGAAGGATCATTTCTGCAGGGTGTTCCAGGCAGGCATTTCATTGCGCAGCTTTTCCCACATGGGCATGGCCGTTCCGGCCTGTTTGCGCAAAGCCTCAAAGGCTTCGTCCAGGTACTGCATCTCCTTTACTGCGTGCATGGCGTGGTCGGAGGCGCACAGGCGGCCCAGCGGAGTCTTGGCCATGGCAAGCACCATGGCGTCCATCTTGCGGCGGCCTGCCGTGCCGGGCTTGTAGTAGTCCGTATTCTCTGCGTCGTTCACCGGGATGCCGAGAGCCTTGAGCATCTCACAGCCCTCATAGGCGGCATCCAGAATGGCAGCGCGCTGCTGTTTGGTGGCGCGGGTCAGGTCCCCGTTGCAGGCATAGCACACATAGCAGACCGGCAGAATGAACGCAATGTGGCACTTGAGCCACTCGTCCATATCGCTGTAGAAAGTCAGCTTATACTTTGTGCCGTCAAAGGCGGTCTTGAGCCGGATGCGGAAGGTGCCGGAAAGCGGAGCCGTGGCACCGCCCACCGTCATGCCCACACCGGTGTGCACACTGACCACCCGATCGCGCTCCCGGCGGCCTGCGGTGTTCTGGAAGCCAAAGGCGACCTTGTCGGCTGGGCGCTGCATAGCTTCCAGAACCTGCTTTGCATGGGGGTCGTTGCCCACGAATACAAAGTAGGGGCTCCGGTTGGCCTTGAGGACGGGCAGCACATCCGGCAATTGACCGGCCTGCAGCACCACGAACACAAGGTCGTAGAAGTCCTCCGGGGCCAGGACGTCGATGGTGCGCACCCGGTCCACCGTGGTTTTGCGCTGCGCCCATTGGCGGATGACCAGACCCTTCTGGTCGATGCGCTCCTTCCACTCCCCGCGTGCCAGCAGGGTCACGTCGTTCTTTTTGTTCTGCAGCAGCACATGGGCCAGTTCACAGCCCAGCACGCCGGCTCCGTACACCAGGATCCTCATGCAGATGCGCCTCCCTTATGAAATGGTTTCCGGGTTTATTTTTTCAAAAACGAGAAAAAACCTTTTTTCTCGTACGGTGCACTCGATACGCCCTTGACTTCGTAGCCGGTGGCGTTGATGACATCCCGCAGCTTTGCCTCGTCCAGAGCCTGTTCCGAGTGGATCACCGTCTGGCCCTTGGTGTGGGAAGAGGCCACTTTCTTTGCCTCCGGAAATGCCTTGCGCACGGCATCGTTGACATGGCTCTCGCACATGCCGCACATCATACCGTCTACCTTTACCACTGTTTCGATCATTGTCTGTTCCCTCCATGATGGTTTCCGCGCGCGTTCGGCGGACCGCTGCACGTTAGGGAATGCTAACCGCAGCTTTAAACAAAATGCTGTCGGGGTGCCCCGGCAGCAGTGCGGAGCGTTCCCCTTTTTGGGCCTGCGGCCCGAGCTGCTCAGAAATGCGCGCACAATGTACAGCTTCATCATATCACACCGGTAGGCAAATTGCAAGCCGTGCGGTGCAAAGGTCAGTATTCGACGCCTTTGCGGGCGGCAATTCCCTTCTGATAGGGGTGGCGGATGCACTTCATCTCGGTCACATAATCGGCGGCGTCCAGCATCCACTGCGGGGCGGCATGGGCCGTGAGCACACATTCCTGCCCGGCGGGACGCTGCAGCACCGCCCGGCGAAGCAGGTCCTTGTCCACCATATCCAGTTCCCAGGCGCTGCCGGCCTCGTCCAGCACCAACAGGTCCGCTTCCTGCGCCATGGCAACGGTCAGGTTCCGGTCCTGCAGGTCCCGCGTGGCGGCTTTTTCGGCGTTGTTCATCTGAAAGACGAATTTCTGCCCGGCCTTGCCCCGGTAGACCGTGGCCCCCAGCTGCTCCAGCAGCGGGATCTCCCCGCTCTTGCCGCCCTTCAGGAACTGCACGATGACCACCTTTTTTTCGCTGCCCAGTGCACGCAGCGCAAGGCCCATGGCGGCGGTGGTCTTGCCCTTGCCGTCGCCGTAATACAAATGCAGCAGTCCCATCTGTTCCATACCGTTCTCCTTATTCGTTCTGTTCCATTTTATCCTATCACGCCCGGCGGCAGAACACAACGTTTCCGGAAAAATTTTCTCTTGACAGACACGGATTTTTTATGATACACTCCATGCAGTTTGTTCTCGCAAACGCACCGTTCCTTCTGGAACGGCGTTTCTTTTTCGCTCAAAAGTTAGCACATTCTAACATTCAACATCTCCCCGGACACAGAAAGGACCTTTGTCATGCATCCTCTCAAAAAAGCGTTTTTTGTTGCCCTCGGCTGCATCAGCCTGGCGCTGGGCACCATCGGCATTGCACTGCCCATTCTGCCCACGGTGCCGTTCTATCTGCTCACGGCCTTCTGCTTTGCCAACAGCTCCGAGCGGCTGCACACCTGGTTCACCCACACGACCGTTTATAAAAAGTACATCGGCAGCTATTTCCGTCGCCGCGGCATGACCCGCAAGGCCAAGGCACTCCTCATCGGCACGGTAACGGCCATCATGCTCCCCGGGTTCATCCTGATGGACAAGGTGCCCGTGGGCCGCGCCATTATGGCCATTGTCTGGGTGGGGCACATCGTCTACTTCGGTTTCAAGGTGCAGACCATCACCCAGCAGGAAGCGGACGATGCCATGGCACAGGCACTGGAAGAGTAAGCAATCGAACAGCAAAAAATGAAGCCGCTGCGTATTTTTCTACGCAGCGGCTTCATTTTCTTTCTGGGATAGGATCACTCGTACAGCGGGAAGTCGCGGGTCAGCTTGAGCACACGCTCGCTGATCTCATCCTTCTTCTCGTCGTAGTGCCAGATGCAGTCGGCAATGCAGTCGGCGATGACCTTCATCTCGGCCACGCCCATGCCGCGGGTGGTGACCGCCGGGGTGCCCAGACGCACGCCGGAGGTGACGAACGGGCTGCGGGTCTCGCCGGGGACGGTATTCTTGTTGGCAGTGATGTGCACGCTGTCCAGACGGGCTTCCAGATCCTTGCCGGTGCACTCCTCGTCACGCAGGTCGATGAGCATCAGATGATTGTCGGTACCGCCGGACACCAGCTTGACGCCGCGTTCCTGCAGAGCTGCGGCCAGAGCCTGGGCGTTCTCCACGATCTTGCGGGCATACTCCTTGAACTCCGGCTTGAGGGCCTCGCCGAAGCAGACGGCCTTGGCGGCGATGACGTGCTCCAGCGGGCCGCCCTGGGTGCCGGGGAACACGGCCGAGTTGATGCGCTTGGCAATGACCGGGTTGTTGGTCAGGATCAGGCCGCCGCGGGGGCCGCGCAGGGTCTTGTGGGTGGTGGTGGTCACCACATCGGCATAGGGCACCGGGCTCTGGTGCTGGCCGCCGGCCACCAGACCGGCAATATGGGCCATATCCACCATCAGGAATGCACCGTAACCGTGGGCGATCTCAGCGATCTTCTCAAAGTCGATGGCACGGGGGTAAGCGGATGCACCGGCCACGATCAGCTTGGGGCGCACCTTCTTGACCTGCTTTTCCAGCTCGGCGTAGTCGATCACACCATCGGCATTGACGCCGTAGGAAACAAAGTGGTAGTTCTTGCCGGACATGTTCACGGGGGAGCCATGGGTCAGATGGCCGCCCTGGGACAGATCCATGCCCATGACGGTATCGCCCAGATCCAGCAGAGCGAAGTAGACGGCCAGATTGGCCTGTGCACCGGAATGGGGCTGGACGTTGGCGTACTTGGCACCGAACAGCTTGCAGGCGCGCTGGATGGCGATGTTCTCCACCTCATCCACATAGACGCAGCCGCCGTAGTAACGCTTGCCGGGCAGGCCCTCGGCGTACTTGTTGGTGAGCACACTGCCCATGGCAGCCATGACGGCGGGCGAGACGATGTTCTCGCTGGCAATGAGCTCGATGTTCTGGCGCTGACGGGTCAGCTCCCGGTTCATGGCAGCCCCCAGTTCCGGGTCTACGGTATTGACCAGGCCGATGGTATCCATCATTTCTTTGTACATTTCAGTTACCCCTCTCTTGATACAGACAGATCGACGTCATGTTCAAGCACCCGGCTCCTGCACGCTGGGCCGCATTGCTTTATATTATCATAGCAGAAAGCTGCAAAACCTTCAATCCTCTTTTCGCCAAAAGGCTTGCTTTTTTGGACTGAAGTGTTTATTATATTTGTATAAAAATGCATTGTCGATTTTGTGGATTTTTCAGCTTTCCACGATCACAGATGAAACGAGGTGTTCTGTGTGGACATCGCCGAGGAAAAGCAGGCCCAGCGCACATCCGGCAAAGCGGCCCGCCGGGCCCTTTCGCCGGAGCAGCGGGCCGCCGCCAACGCGGCGTTGTGTGCCCGGCTGTGGCAGCTGGACGCCGTGCAGAATGCCCAGACCATCCTGCTGTATGCGGCCTTTGGGGGTGAAGCCGGCCTTGCCGGGTTTGCCGCCGAAGCGGCCCGCCGGGGCAAGGTGCTGGCCTACCCGGTGTGCGGAGAAAACTGCTCCCTCACCGCCGCCGTGCCCGGCCCGGACGGCTGGGAGACAGGGCTGTACGGCATCCGCACGCCGGTACTGGAACGGTCGGTGCTGCTGGAACCGGAACAGCTGGATCTGGTGCTGGTGCCCTGCACTGCCTTTGATGCAGACTGCTTCCGGGTGGGCATGGGCAAAGGCTACTACGACCGCTACCTGCCCCGCTGCACAAAAGCGGCAAAGATCGGCATTGCATTGGAAGTTCAGCGCGTTGCACACGCTGCCGTGGATGAGCACGACCAGCGGCTGGACGCGTTTGTGACAGAGAGGGGTTTGTACACATGGACATGATGAACGAAAGCTGCAGCCGGTTCCTGGCAGAACTGGCCAGCAAAGCACCCACACCGGGCGGCGGCGGTACCGCGGCACTGGTGGGTGCCGCCGGTGTGGCACTGGGCAACATGGTGGGCTGCCTGACGGTGGGCAAAAAGAAGTATGCCGCCGTGGAAGCGGACCTTCTGACCCTGAACGAGCGGGCCGGTGCCCTGCGCGCGGAGCTGGAAGCACTGGTGCAGGCGGATGCCGAAGCCTTTGCGCCGCTGGCCGCCGCCTATGGCCTGCCCAAGGACACTCCGGAGCAGGCGGCTCACAAGGCCGCTGTGCTGGAAACCGCACTGGATGCTGCCTGTGCCGTGCCGCTGGAGATCATGGGCAAGTGCGCCGAAGGCATTGCACTTGTGGAAGAATATGCCGCCAGGGGCAGCGCGCTGGCCGTGTCCGATGCAGGCTGCGCCGCCGCACTGTGCAAGGCCGCCCTGCAGGCCGCCAGCCTGAACGTGTTCATCAACACAAAGCTGATGATCGACAAAACCCATGCCGCCGCACTGGATGCGCAGGCCGACGCCCTGCTGAGCGAGTATGTCCCGAAGGCAGACACCGTGTTTGCACAGGTCACAAAACAACTGCGCACCTGACCCGACGGTGGGCGGGGAGAAAGCTCCCCACACGCCATACCGCATTACCTGAAATGAGAGGAATACAAAATGGCAAGCATCCTGAAGGGCGCGCCCGTAGTGGCCGCCATGAACGAACGCAACGCTGCTCTGTGTGAGCAGCTCAAGGCAAAGGGCGTCGTGCCCACGCTGGCCGTGGTACGCGTGGGTGCGCGCGAGGACGATCTTTCCTATGAGCGCGGCGTGATGACCCGCTGCGGCAAGGTGGGCGTGGAAGTGAAACAGTATCTGCTCCCCGCCGACGCAGCACAGGACGACCTGCTGAAGGTCATCGCAGAGATCAACGCCGACGATGCCATCCACGGCTGTCTGCTGTTCCGCCCGCTGCCCAAGCAGTTTGATGACCGCACCGTGCGTGCCGCACTGGCTCCGGAAAAAGACATCGACGGCATCACCGATGGTTCCCTAGCCGGTGTGTTCACCAACACCGATCTGGGTTACGCTCCCTGCACCGCGCAGGCCTGCCTGGAGATTTTGAAGCACTACAATGTTCCCCTCTCCGGCAAACGCGCCGTGGTGGTAGGCCGCAGCCTGGTAGTGGGCAAGCCCGCCGCCATGATGCTGGACCGGGAAAATGCCACCGTGACCATCTGCAACTCCCGCACCCAGGACCTGCCCCAGATCTGCCAAGAGGCGGATGTGGTCGTGGTGGCCATGGGCCGGATGGGCGCCGTGGGTGCTGACTGCCTGCGTCCCGGCCAGACCGTGGTGGATGTGGGCATCCATCTGAACGACGAGGGCAAGCTGTGTGGTGACGTGCGCTTTGCCGAGGCGGAGCCTGTCGTGGATGCTATCACCCCCGTGCCGGGCGGTGTGGGCACCGTGACCACCTCGGTGCTGGTGGGCCATGTGGTGCAGGCTGCCGCCAAAAAAGCCGGGCTGTAACAACAATTTTCGGATGCAAAAACAGCGCCTGACGGTTTGAAATTTCCGTCAGGCGCTGCTTTTGTTTTTATGATGGTTTATCAGCCGTGCACCACGAGCAGCAGCAGAGCCGATGCCACGCACTGCAGGATGAGCCAGCGGGCCACGACCTGCTCGTCGCTCCAACCCTTGTTCTTGCGCACATGGTCGTGCAGCGGGGTGCGGGTGTTCTTGAGGATGGAAATGTGCAGGAAGCGCTTCAGACTGATCTTCAGGATGCCCAGGCTGCCGTCCACGATGAACACGATGGCTGCCAGCAGGAAGGCGAAGGGGTGGCCGCACTTCAGGGACAGGATGGCGATGAAGAAACCCATGGCGCGGCTGCCGGCATCGCCCATCAGCAGGGTGCTGGGCTTTGCGTTGGACCACAGGTAAGCCAGCAGCGCACCCATGAACACCACACCGGCGGTGCTGTAGTCGGCCAGCTCTTCGTGGTAGGCGATCAGGTAGGTGCCGATGGTCACCACGGCCAGGCTGGCGGACAGGCCGTCCACACCGTCGGTGCAGTTGACCACGTTGATGCTGGCCCAGATCAGGATGACGATGAGCAGCAGATACACGGCATACGGCAGGGTGAAGCTCCACTGCAGGAACTGCACGCCGCAGCCGTTGAAGTTGAGGTAGGTCACGCCTGCCACCACGGCGATGACAAAGTCGATGATGCCTTTTTTGTATTCGTTCCAGGCCTTTTCGGCGGCATCGTCAAAGTAGCCGGAGAGCATGGAAGCGATGAGCAGCACGGTGTAGATGACATATTCCACCCGGAACGGCAGGAATGCCAGCGACACCAGCGCGATGCACAGCACGAAGATCAGGCCGGAACCGCGGGCCTTGCCCTTGGACAGGCCGCCATTGACGGCAAATTCACGGCCATGGTCGTGGGGAAGCTTGTTGTGGAACAGCGAATCGGTAAGCGCAGTGAGCGCAAATGCCAGCAGAAACGCTGCGGCATCCACCCCGCGCTGCCCGACGGCAGACACCAGAGATTCGATCATTTTTCTATTCTCCTCATTTCTTTTGCAATTCATGCTTTATGCAGTTGAGTGTATCACGCCAAAGGCAAAAAATCAATCACCGGGCACAAAAAGGCAGCAGATTGACTTTTGTACCATCCGCCTTTATAATAGGTGTCCGGACTCGTTATCCGTTTTTCTGACCCGTAAGGAGGAATCCATGTCCATTACCCTTGAACAACTCTCGGCCAAAATGCGGCAGGGCGAGCAGGTACCGCTGCAGCAGACGGCCCAGATCGTGCTGACCTTGAGCATCCCGTCCATTCTGCAGCAGATCGTGGTCACGGCTATGGAGTACATCGACGCCGCCATGGTGGGCCATATCGGAGCTTCGGCCACCGCATCCATCGGCATCGTCAGCTCCAGCACCTGGCTGCTGCACGGCATGCTGGCCGGGCTGTATATGTCTTTTTCCATTCAGGTGGCACAGTATCTGGGTGCCGACCGGCAGGAGGATGCCCGGGGCGTGCTGCGGCAGTCCATGCTATTCAATCTGTTCGTCGGTCTGGCGGCAGCCGCTTTCGGCATCGGCATCAGCCGGTATCTGCCCGGCTGGCTGGGGGCCGACCCGGCCCTGCAGGCGGATGCCTCGGCCTATTTTGCCATCTGGGCGGCTTCCCTGCCCTTTGCCATGGCCATGGGCACCTACTCTTCCATGCTGCGTTCCACCGGTGACGCGCTGACCCCCGGTCTGATCAGTGTGCTCACCTGCATTCTGGATGCCATCTTCAACTATGTCCTCATCAACCCCACCCGCACCATCCTGCTGGCCGGGCACAGCATCACCGTGTTCGGCTTCGGCTGGGGCGTGCCGGGTGCGGCACTGGGCACTGCGCTGTCCAATGTGGTGGGCGGCCTGCTGGCTCTGGCACTGCTGCTGTTCCGGGACGGTGTGCTGTGCATCCGCCGCCCCGGCTCCTGGCGCATCACAAAGGCCTGCCTGCAGAACCTGTGGAAGGTGGGTGCGCCGCTGGCCGCCGAGCGTGCGGCGCTGTCGTCGGCGCAGGTGCTGCTGGTGCGCATCGTGTCCGGGCTGGGCACTACCGCCATTGCGGCCAACAGCCTGGGCGTGAGCGCCGAAAGCCTGTGTTACATGGCAGGCTACGGCGTCCAGGACGCCTCCCTTGCCATGGTAGGCCAGGCCGTGGGCGCCCACCGGCGGGATATGGCCAAACGCATTGCCTGGCTGTGCACCGGTATGGGCATGGCCATCATGGCGCTGACCGGCGTGGGCCTGTATGTGTTTGCTCCGGCCTTGATGGGCATCTTCACCGCCGACGCCGCCGTCATTGCGCTGGGTGCGCAGGTGCTGCGCATCGAAGCCTTTGCCGAGCCGATGTTCGGGGCCAGCATCGTGGCCAGCGGTGCCATGCAGGGTGCCGGTGACAGCACCGGCTGCTTTGTTCTGAACCTTGTGAGCATGTGGGGCATCCGGCTCACGCTGGCCGTGCTGCTGGCTCCCCGCTTCGGGCTTGTGGGCGTGTGGTTTGCCATGTGCGCCGAGCTGTGCACCCGCGGTGCCCTATTCCTGCTCCGGCTGGCCCGCGGCAAATGGCTGGACAAGGGCGCGCTGGCCTGATAGATTCTTTTCCATTATAAAACAGCTCCCCGGCCGGGACCGCTGCAATTGGGCAGCCCCAGCCGGGGAGTTGCTGTTTGATTGAGAAGAAAAGAAGAAAGAAAAGAGAAAAGCAAAAATTACTTGCGGCCGTGCAGGATGGGAGACAGCGGCTTGTAGATCAGCAGGCAGAGCACGGCATCCAGCAGGCCCTTGACCAGCGTGAAGGGCATGTTGAAGATGACCAGGCACTTGATCAGGCTGTTGGCCGAAGGCAGAATGGCCTGGTACATGCCAAGAATGGCTTCCAGCGGCATGTGGTAGAACTCCACATAGGCCGGGTAAGTGATGAAGTAGTTGGACGGCACACTGAACACCGCCATGGCTGCGGCACCGGCAATGGCACCAAGGATGGCCGTTTTGCGGCTCTTGCGGTGTTTGTAGATGAAGCCCGCCACCGCCGAGAACACCGCGCCCAGCATGAAGTTGCACAGCTCGCCCACGCAGGCGGTGGAAGTGCCCTTGATGACGATGTGGAGCAGGTTCTTCATGAAGCTGATCACTACGCCGTACACGGGGCCCAGTGCAAAGGCACCCAGCAGGGCCGGCAGGTCGGAAAAGTCCATCTTGACAAAGCTGGGAATGAGCATCGGGATGGGAAACTCGATGAACATCAGGATAAAGGCCACCGCGCTGAGCATGGCGGCAACGGTCAGGTTGTGGGTCGTATTCTTTCGCATAGGTTTTGTCCTCCCCCGGGGTTCGCCCCGTTCAAAAAATTGATTGGAAAGCCCTTTTCGCATGGAACTCGGAACGGGTAAGACAAACAGAAAAGCGCCCTGCTGCAACAAAAAAACTGCAACAGGGCGCGTAGACACAAACGTTGTCTGCCGTTTCTTGCATCCGGACTATACCGTTGGTCCCGGAGTTGCACCGGGTCAGCACCCTTGCGGGTGGTCGCGGACTTTACCGCCAGTGGGGAATCGCACCCCGCCCTGAAACGAACTTTCTGGCACAAAGTATAGCGTGACGGACCGGTCTTGTCAAGAGGGCAGCACACGATTTGTGCATCTTTTATCAAAGTCATTCTTTTAGGCAGTGTTCCCGGCGTACCGCTCGACGCGCTTGCCCGCATCGCGCAAATATGTTATCATAGTCTTATTGTGTAAAAATACCGGAGGCTTTGTATGATTTTCTCGATCCGTGATCTTTCCTTTGAGCTCGGCTCGATGCTGCTGGAGGGCTGGCCCGCCTTTGCTGCCCGGGCCGTATGCGCTCTGCTCATTCTGCTTGCGGCATGGCTCGTGCGCCGCTGGCTGACCCACAAGGGCTTCCCCGCCCTGGAGGCACGCAGCTGGCATTTCACCGGCACGCCCATCCTGCTGCGCAGCTTTGCGGTTCCGGTGCAGCGCATGTGCACGGTGGTGGGCATCTATCTGGCCGCTTCCAGCCTGCCGTGGGCCATTCCCGGTGTGCGCAAGCTGTTCCTGATGGCATTCCAGCTGGTCATGACCCTGTTGGTGTGCGAGGGCCTGTATGCAGCTTCTGAGCTGGCCGATCTGGTGCTGGCATCCTGCAGCCCGGAGATCCGCTCCAACAAGACCCTGCTCTCCCTGCTGAACACCACCTACAAGGTACTGGTCATTGCAGTGGGCGTGGCCGCCGGTGCGCAGGAGGTGGGCTTTCCCATCGGCAGCATCGTTGCCGGTGCCGGTCTCATCGGCCTGACCATCTCGCTGGCGGCGCAGGAAAGCGCCAGCAACCTGTTCAGCGGCATCGTCATCCTGCTGGACAAACCCTTCTCGGTGGGCGACTGGATCACCGTGGGCGATGTGGAAGGCGAAGTGATCGACATCAACTTCCGCTCCACCCGCATCCGCTCGCCGGACAAAACCGTCAATGTGATCACCAACAGCAAGATCTGCTCTGCCACCGTGCAGAACGCCGCCCTGCGCACCATGCGCCCCTACAAATTCACGCTGGGTGTCACCTACAGCACCACCCGCCCGCAGCTGGAAAAGCTGATGCAGGACCTGCAGGCCATGCTGGATGCAAGCCCCCTCACCAACCACGGCACCAACATCGTGCAGCTGGCTAGCTTCGGAGATTCCAGCATCAACATCCTGATCTCGGCCTACCTGCTGACCAACGTCTACGCCGAGTTTCTGCAGATGCAGAACGACCTGAACCTGAACATCATGGACATCATGCAGGCTGACGGCGTGGATTTTGCCTTTCCCTCCACCAGCGTCTACATCGAAAAGAACTGAGCGCATCCACGCGCAAAAAGGGCCCGCTTCCGTTTTATCCGGAAGCGGGCTCTTCTGCTTTTCTGTTATTCGTTCACGGCCGTGCAAGAGCTCCCGGTTCCCGTTGCGAGTATTTCAGCTCTGTGCCCGGCAGACTGAATTTTGTTACGGTATGACTTTTTTACAGTGCCACGTCCAGCGCCATCATCAGGGCAAACCCCAGCACGATGCTCACCACCCCGGCGGGTTCGTCCTGCTCCACGGCCTCCGGGATCATCTCCTGCGCCGTCACGCACACCATGCAGCCTGCCGCCGCACTCATGAGCCAGGGCAGTGCCGCCTGCACCCACCCGGCCAATGCGAATGCCGCCAACGCGCCCAGCGGCTCCACCAGACCGGATGCCGCCCCGGCCCCGAACGCCTGCAGGCGGGTGCGGCCGCTGTGCGCCAGCGGCAGGCTGACGGCGGCCCCTTCCGGGATGTTCTGCAGCCCGATGCCCAGGCTCAACGCCAGCGCACCGCTCACGGCATCCGGTTCCCCGCTCAGGGCCAGCGCCGCCGCAAGGCCCACCACCATGCCTTCCGGCAGGTTGTGCAGTGTTACCGCCAGCACCATGCGGCTCTTGCCCCGCTGCAAAAGCTGCCCGGCCATGCTTTCCAGCCGCAGCAGGCCTGCCGCCCCCAGCACCAGCCCTGCCGAGGGCGGCACCCACGCCGCGACGCCCAGCTCCCGGGTGCGCTCAATGGCCGGCAGCAGCAGGCTCCACACGCTGGCCGCCAACATGATGCCCGCCGCCATCCCGCTGAGCACCCGCTGGGTGCGCGGTGCCGCCGACCGACGCAGCAGGAACACCCCGGCCGCCCCCAGTGTGGTGCACACCGCCGGGAACAGCAGCACCCCGGCCGCAAAAACGATCTGGTTCAAAACGCATTCCCCCTTTGCCCATTTTATGTTCCGGCAGCGCAAAAGGTGAACGCGCAGCAGAAAAGCCTGCAGGTTTCCCCGCAGGCTCTTCTTCATGCAACAACTACAAAAAGAGGTTTGCGAATGTCAGAACGAGATGTCCTCTTCCCCGTCCTCTGCGGGTTCGGCCCCAAGAGGCACCTTCACTTTTTTTCCGGGAAGCAGCACGACAAATCGTCACAGAACTGTCATCTCCACTAAGATTCTTTTCCACGAGCTCCAAAGGTGGAATCTTTACGAAAGCAGTTTACCAAAAAGTGTTCGACTTTTGGCGCAAAATTATAACAAAAGCGTAGATTCTCCCGAAATATTGCAATCTTTGCCTAAAATCCTCTTGATTTTTTTGTAAAAAAGACTAGAATATTGCCTTGCAGACAGGCCCCGTACACAAGGCCCTCTGTGAAGATATTTTTTGAGAAACAAGGAGATTAGAGATATGAAACTCAAGAATGTTGCTGTTGCTGTTGTTGCTCTGGCTCTGGCTGCCGGCATGACCGCTTGCGGCGGTTCTGCTTCTTCCACCGCTGCTTCTTCTACCTCTGAGGCTGTGTCCTCTTCTGTTGCTGCTTCTTCCGAGGCTGCTTCTTCCGAGGCCGCTTCCAGCGAGGCGGAGACCGAGTCTGCTTCTTCTGAGGCTGCATCCAGCGAGGCTGCTGTTTCCGAAGCTGCATCCAGCGAGGCTGCTTCTACCACTGCCGCCTGAGTCTGAACACTCACACAGGTTGCTTGAAATCTTGCAAAAAGCCTCTGCACTGGTTTTCCGGTGCAGAGGCTTTTTCCTGTTCAGTGGTTTTTATCTGATTTCAGCAAGGCACGGATCTGGGCAAGGTCTGCCGCAAAATGAATCCCTGCCTGCCGCTGGGCCGAGGAAAGTCCCTTGCAGATCATCTCGTTCAGCAAGGCTTTCAGGCTGTCGTAGTAGCCGTTGAGATTGTAGAGGATGCAGGGCGCATCCAGCTGCCGGAGCGACACCATGGACATGACCTCTGCAATCTCTTCCAGCGTCCCGGTGCCGCCGGGAAACGCCACGAATGCATCGCCCAGCTCGATCATCTTCGCCTTGCGCTGGGCCATATTCTCCGTGACGATGAGTTCGGTCAGACCGTTGTGCTGCAGCTCCTGTTCCACAAAGAACCGCGGTTCCACCCCAGTCACCTGCCCGCCGGCGGCTAATACGCTGTCGGCCAGCAGACCCATCAGTCCGCTGCGGGAGCCGCCGTAGACCAGCGCGTTGCCGCTCTGACCGATCCAGCGGCCAAGCTCCTGCACGGCTGTTTTCAGCGCCGGGTCATTGCCCTCGCTGGCTCCCAGATATACTGTGATCTTCATCGGATCGCTCCCTTCCCCGGCGCAGTTTCGGCCGGATGCCCGCTGTTTTTGTTTCAGCATACCACACCCCCGCCCATTGCGCAAGCGACCGACAGGACAATCCGACAAAAGTCGTCGCCCATCAAAACGGACATTTTCACCCTACAGTCTCCCTACAATGGCACCGCAAAATCAGGCATTTTGCGGCAGTATCTGACACGACGGTAAAAAGAAAACTCCACGAAGCATCGAATTTTATTCGATATCTCGTAGAGTTTTTCTGGTGCGAGGGAGGGGACTCGAACCCCCAAGGATAAACCACACGCACCTCAAACGTGCGCGTCTGCCAGTTCCGCCACCCTCGCATATTCTGTTCGCGCAGCCCTGCGGACATCTGAGGTGGGAAGCCGTTTGTGCGGACTGCTTGAATATAGTACCACATTTGCCGGAAATCGTCAAGCGTTTTTCGGCTTTTTCATAGATTTTTTCGGCGTTCATATCTTAATAGAGCCAACAAAAATCCAGAAACAACATGCGAGGGAGGTTTTAGCATGCGTTTGTCTGTACCACGTCTGCGGCGGGTGCTTCTGGGGGCGGGGTTCCTTGCGGGTATGGCAGCTGCTTTTGCGGCCGGAATGTGTTTTCCGGCGCGCAGTCCGGCTGTCTGCACACAGGCGGATCTGACCGTCCGGCCGGATGCAGCGCCCTTCTCCCCTGCTGTGTCCACGATGGCCACAGCGGAAACGCAGCCCAATGCCGCCTTGCCGGAAAAGTGGGTCTGTCTGACCTTTGATGATGGCCCCAGCAAGACCACGCCGGATGTTCTCTCTGCCCTGAATGCCGCCGGGGTGCACGGCACCTTTTTTGTGGTGGCTACCGACTACAATGAGAAATACCTGCCTCTGCTCACCGAAGCGGCAGCAACCGGGCACCAGATCGCACTGCACTCTGCCTCCCACGAATACAGCGACATCTACCGCAGCAGCGAAGCCTACTGGGCGGATATCGCCCTGCTGAAAGAGCGCATCGCGCCCTATGTGGACGCAGAGAGCATCCGTTATCTGCGCTTCCCGGGCGGCAGCACCAACACGGTGAGCCGCCGCTACGGCGGCAAAGGGCTGATGAAGCAGCTGAAAGCCGAAGTGGAACAAAAAGGCTGGCAATGGGTGGACTGGAACGTCTGCGCCGAGGACGCCGTGGGCGGCCACCCCAGTGCGGACACCATTTACCGCAATGTAGTGCGGGAGACCGGCGAGCAGACACATTGCATTGTTCTGATGCACGATTCCTCCACTACACGCACCACGGCAGAGGCCCTGCCGGACATTATCCGGTGGTATGCCGACAACGGCTACACGTTCCTGACTGTGGCCGAGGCGCTGCCGCTGGGGTGATGCGCCTTACAGCCACTTTTCCATGCAGCGCCCCAGCAGCACCCCGCCGGATGCCAGCGCCGCCAGCCAGAGCCAGCCTGCACCGCCGGTGACTACCCACCCTGCCGCCATGATGGCGGCAAAGGTGCACACCGGCGGCAGCACGATACGCGCGATGCGCAGCAGCTTTTCCCGCCGGGAGGGAAGCCCGGTGTCAAGCTGCTCGGGATGCACGGCATCGCAGCAGATCTCGTCCCGGTACTTGCCCGGATTGCGGTAAGCTTTATACGAGATATCGTCCAGCGAAAACTCCGGGTACATCCCCTCTTTTTCAAGGCTGAACTGCATCCCGTTGGCCTTTGCGTAGGTCTGCAGGGCCGCTGTGAACTCCTGCGGAGTGTTGATGCTGCCCTCCGGAATAAAGGAAAAATGCCTCTGGTGCTGCACCTGTGCCAGCGCGCGGTAATCCTGCAGCCAGCCAGAGCAGAACGCACCCTGTACGGCAGGCTTTTCCATCCGGGTCAGGCAGGCATCCACATCCAGCGTTTCTGCCTGCGGCCGCTGCCGGGCAAGGTCGGCACAAAACTGCATGGCTGCCGCCAGATGCGCGGCCTGCTGCTCCAGCACGGTCTGCTGGGCTTGCAGCGCCTGCTGCAGGGGCTGTTCCCCGCGCAGCACCGCTTTGATGGTGGGCAGCGGCACATCCAGCATGCGCAGCATTCGGATGAGCTTGAGGGTGCGGACATCCCCGGCGGTGTAATCGCGGTAGTCATTGCCCTGTCTGCGTGCCGGTGTAAGAAGCCCTTCTTTTTCGTAAAAGCGGATGTTCGGGGCGGACACGCCGCTTTGCTCTGAAGCCTGTTTGATGTTCATTTGCTTCACCTCCGCCCTTACATTACACCTTAAAGACGGTTGAAGGTCAAGCTTTTTGCGCCAAAAATAAAATATCCGCAGTATTTCCGCTGGTTTTTGCAAACCGGGAAACGCTGCGGATATTTTTTCAGGCACAGAACTTACTGCTCAGCCTGGCAGAACAGCGAGAAGGTGCGGTAAGCCATGTACAGGTCGGTCTTGTGGATGACCTCGAAGGGAGAGTGCATGGACAGCACCGGCACGCCGATATCCAGCACCGGGATGCCGCGGTTGGCCACATACTTGGCGATGGTGCCGCCGCCGCCCAGATCCAGACGACCCAGCTCACCGATCTGCCATGCCACATTGTTGGCGTCCAGCAGACGGGTGATGTCGCCTACCAGCTCGGCGTTGGCGTCGCTGGCAGAGCTCTTGCCGCGGCTGCCGGTGTACTTGAAGAAAGCCACGCCGCGGCCTGCATAGGTGCCGTTCTTCGGCTCAAAGGCACCGGCCCAGGACGGGTCGTAAGCGGCGGTGACGTCGGCGGACAGGCAGACACTGTTCTGGAAGGCAATGATGTCATCCTGACCGGCGGCACGGCACAGCAGCTGCATGAAGTGGAACACATACATGCTCTGCATGCCGGTCACGCCGTCGGAGCCGATCTCTTCCTTATCGGTCAGCACGCAGACGGTGGTGTGCACGGGATTTTTGGTCTCGATCTCGGCCATCAGGGCGGGGTAAGCGTCCACACGATCGTCATGGCCGTAACCGCCCACCATAGAGCGGTCAAAGCCCACGTCGCGGGCCTTGTGAGCAGGCACCACTTCGATCTCAGCGCGGGTGAAGTCGCGCTCGGTGATGCCGTACTTCTCGTGCAGAAGGATCAGGGTGTTCAGCTTGACAGCCTCCTTGACGTCCTCTTCCTCCACGGCGTCGGAACCGATGAGCACGTTCAGCTCCTCGGCCTTGATGCCGTCGCTCAGCTTGCGGTCATTCTGCTCGGCACCCAGGTGCGGCAGCAGGTCGGTGATGCAGAACACAGGATCGTTCTCGTCCTCGCCCACGCTGAAGGACACGCTGGAGCCGTCGGTACGGGTAAACACGCCGTGGATGGCCAGCGGCATGGTGCCCCACTGATACTTGCGGATGCCGCCGTAGTAGTGGGTCTTGAAGTAGCTCAGGTGGTCGGACTCATACAGGGGGTTCGGGCGCAGGTCCAGACGGGGGCTGTCGATGTGGGCGATCACCAGACGGAAGCCCTCCTCAAAGGGCTTCTGACCGATGGTAGCCGCCACGACGGCCTTGTGCTCCTGGATGAAGTAGATCTTCTCACCGGGTGCATAGGTCTTTTTCGGCTCAAAGGGCTTGTAACCGGCAGCCAGCAGCATCTGCTCGCTGGTGGCGGCAGCCTCGCGTTCGGTCTTGGCATGATCCAGGAAGTTCTTGTAGCCCTCTGCAAAAGCGGCGGCCTTTTCCTTCACGTCGGGCTGCTTGTCGGCAGCGTATTCCGGCTTATAGAGCAGCTGCTCTGCATACTGCTTGGCAGAAAGTTTTTCACTCATGGTTGACATTCTCCTTACTTTTATCAATTTCCCGCGTAGATGCGCTGATACGCACCATAGCAGGAGGTGATCTTGTTTACATAGTGGTTCATCTGACTGTAGGGGAAGCCCTGCAGCGTCTGGCCGTCGGCCGAGTGCTCTTCCATCCGCAGCAGATTGTCCACAGTGCCCCAGCCGCTGTGGTAGGCGGCTGCAGCGGTGGCCACATCACCGTTGTAGCGTTCCAGACACAGATGCAGGTAGTAGCACCCGAAGCGGATGCTCGTGTCCGGGTCGTACAGGTCTGCAAAAGCCAGATCCTCGTCCGCCGCGATCTTGCTGCGCAGCCAGAGGAAGGTCTCTTCGGTCATCTGCATCAGGCCGCGGGCGTCCACACTGGAAGTGGCCACCGGGTCAAAACCGCTTTCGGTACGGATAAAGGCATCCACCAGAAGCGGGTCCAGGTTGTAAGTCTGCGCCCACTGGTCCACCAGCTGTTCATACTTGCGGGGGTACAGCAGCTGTTCGGCCCGGTGCCACAGGTGCGGGGCCGCCACGAGCAGCACCAGCGCCAGCAGGCACAAAATCAGCAGGCGCAGCCGACGCTTGCGGCGTCGCTGCTGCGCACGGCGGCGGGCTGCTGCGCGGGCCATGCGGCGTTCATGGGCGGCAGCCGGGTCATACTGCGGCATGCCGTTGGAGTCTTTTTCAAATCGTTCGTTCAAAACCGGTGGGACGCACCTCCTTCTGTCTGAAGTGCGCTGCACAGCTGCTCTGCAGCAGCCTGCAGGGCGGCAAGGTCTGCGTCGTTGTGCAGAACGTAATTCGCCTGTGCGGTCAGTTCTGCTTCCGGCGTCTGGGCGTTGAGACGGCGGCAGGCCATTTCAGGCGCGATGCCGTCCCGTGCTACGATGCGGGCCACACTGGTTTCAAAGGGCGCTGTGACCACGCATAGCCGGTCACACTCCGCCTGTGCCGCCGTGCCCACAATGACGGCACCGTCCAGCACGAAGAGCGGTGCCCCGGCCTCCTGTGCCGCCTGCTTTGCCGCCCGGATGCGGCGCACGATCTCCGGGTGGGTCAGACCGTCCAGCGCAGCCTTGCCTTCCGGCGTGGCAAAGGCGCGGTCTGCCAGCAGGCGGCGATCCAGTGTGCCGTCTGTTTTTAAGATGTCTGCCCCGAACCGCTCTGCCAGCGCGGGCAGCAGCGGCGAGCCGGGCAGCAGGATCTCGCGGCTGATCTGGTCAGCATCGGCCAGCGGCACGCCGTGGCCCGCAAACACTGCCGTGACCGTGGACTTGCCGCAGCCGCTGCGGCCGGTGATGCCCAGCGTGATCATAGGTCGATCACCCGGAAGGCCGCCGCGCGGATCAGGCGGTTGTACACCGCCATGGACAGGCCGTCCTTCTGGGGGCAGCGGGCATAAACGATGCCGTCGCCTTGCTCATCCAGTGCCCGCAGTGAGCGGAAGATGTGCTTTGCCTGGTCGGCACCGTCGCCCTCGCGGCCATACTCCACACAGGGCACGCCCAGCTTTTCAGCTTCGCCGGTGAAGCACAGGCAGCTGGGGTTCTGGTCCATGTGGGCGTCCACATAGGCCTTGAACTGTTCAAAGGTGCCATTGAGCAGGGTTACGTCTGCTTTCGGGGCATAGTGCTTGTACTTCATGCCGGGGCTGCGCACCACAGCGCCTTCCGGCAGCTTTTCCAGAATGGCTTTGGACACTTCTACCTCTTCGCCGAGGGCACGCTCCAGATCCTCCAGCGTGATGTGGCCGGGGCGGAACAGGGTGGGCTTGTCGCCCACCACCGACACTACCGTGCTCTCCACGCCCACGTCACACTCGCCGCCGTCCAGAATGAGGGGCAGGCGACCGTCCATATCGGTAAAGACATCCTGCGCATTGGTGGGGCTGGGCTTGCCGGAGAGGT
>OGCN01000441.1_pt1 | contig 68841 bp, 106 predicted proteins | sample 1570181 | NCBI WGS metagenome assembly OGCN01 (sample SAMEA4370584, study PRJEB24528) | human gut metagenome | reverse complement strand
ATTATGTTGAAAGTGTACTCATGAAATATCATCATGGTAATTCAGTATGTATATCTTCACAGGTTGGATGCCGTATGGGATGCCGTTTCTGTGCATCTACACTTAACGGCAAAGTAAGGGATTTAAGACCATCAGAGATGCTTGACCAGATATACAGAATACAGAAAATTACAGGGGAGCGAGTAAGCAATGTTGTAGTTATGGGGTCAGGAGAGCCGATGGATAACTATGATAACCTTATTAAGTTCATAGAACTTCTCAATGATGAGAGAGGACTTAATATAAGCCAGAGAAATATTACAGTATCATCATGTGGAATAGTACCGAAGTTAAAGGAACTGGCTGACCTTAAGCTGCAGATTACACTTGCTATTTCACTTCATGCACCTAACGATGAATTAAGAAAGACAATGATGCCTATAGCAAATAAGTATTCAATAGAAGAGATAATGGATGTATGCAGGTATTACATAGAATCTACAGGCAGAAGAATTTCATTTGAATACAGTCTTGTTAAAGGTGTAAATGATTCGATGGAATGTGCAAAGCAGTTAATTGATCTTGTTAAAGGCATGAACTGCCACATTAATCTTATACCAGTAAATCCTATCAAGGAGCGTGATTATAAGCAGACGGGTAAGGATGAAGTATACGCATTTAAAAATAAACTTGAAAAGAATGGAATAAATGTTACAATTAGAAGGGAAATGGGCAGAGATATTGATGGTGCCTGTGGACAGTTAAGGAATAAGTATATGGAAGAAGCATAAATACTTGACTTTTGGCACGATTTACATTTCTCTTCTGTTGTTTACATCATCTCAACTTATCGTCAAATTTGGTGTGGTTTTGTGTGATAAGCGGTGAGACAAGACGCAAACAAGACGCAAAAGACGCATATAACAAGACGCATTAACAAGGAGAGAAACATGGCAGGAAGACGCAGTAACGGTGAAGGAAGTATCAGCTATGATAGCCGTAGAAAACGCTATAGAGCAAAAGTAACCATAGGTTGGGAACTAAATCCTGAGACTGGCAGAAGTAAACAGATTGTAAAAACTCTTGGTTCTAATTATAAAACAAAAGGTGAGGCTGCAAGCGCATTATCAGAATATTTGAAGACTCCGTTTGATATTGATAATAAAAACATTACATTTTCAGAGTTGTATTCTATTTGGTTTGATGATTGGATTGTAGACCACGAGTCTCATCGATACAGAGCAAAAGCTGCATATAAATATTGTTCGTCATTGTATGAGAAGAAGATGCGTGATATCACTATAATTGATATGAAGCACTGCATAAATAATGGTTCGATCATAGAAACAAGAGGTAAATACAAAGGTGAATTAAAAACAGCATCGCCATCGACGAAGGAAAGTATGAAATATCTATTTAATCATATGTTTTCATACGCGGTTGAGGCTAGAATCGTTGATAGGAATTTTGCAAAAGAATTTTCACTTGATAAGAAAGTGGCTATAGAGAAAGAGCAGAATCATAAAGATAAAAGTCCATTTACAGAGAATGAAATGGATACATTATGGCGAAGTATTGAATTTGTACCATTTGCAGATATGATTATCTATGCTTGTTATAGCGGCTGGAGACCCAGTGAGTTGGTTAAAATCAAAATGGAAAATGTACATATAGCTGAAGGATATATACAAGGTGGAATAAAAACAGATTCAGGAAAGAACCGTATAGTTCCGATACATCCTTTAGTAATGAATATTGTAAAGAAATACTATGACGATGCAATGTCTGTAGGAAGCAAGTTCTTATTTAATGATATTAATAAAAAGAAAGGTATTGGTTTGAGCTACGATCAATACTTAACTAGGTTTAATAAGGTTATGGAACAATTAAAATTCTCTATTGAGTATACACCCCATTACACAAGACATACCTTTATAACAAAAGCGAAAAGGGCACATATGGATGAGTATGTATTAAAACTTATATCTGGTCATAAAGAAAAAGATATTACGGAACATGTATATACACATAGAGAGTTATCTGAATTGATAGATGAAATGAATAGAATAGAAAAATAATTTTAGGAGCATTGGCATACAGCTGATGCTCTTTATTTTATGTAGATAATTTTGGAGTAAAATAATTACCATTATTTACCACATAATACAATAGGTATCTTATATTATACTTCAACAAAAAGGAGTATTTATGAGAACTCATACATGTCTTGAATGCGGCGCTGTCCTAAAACACTATGACTTTGTGTCGAGAAGTGTACGGACGCAAAATAGAAATTCAAATATCGTTAAAATAGAACGATTCAAATGCCCAGTATGTAAACACATACATAGGGTCTTACCAGATGATTTATATCCATATAAACAATATTCTGCGGAGATAATAAACGGAGTGCTAGATGGTAGTATTACAAGTGATACATTAGAATACGAAGATTACCCATGCGAAGCAACTATGCATAGATGGCTTAATGAATTCCACTGAAGTTGTTTTTACTGATTCTCAAGTTTAACCTAGAATAGACTTGCCGGCAATAATAATCAAGGAGATGATATTATGGCAACAAAGATACGACCAGTATTATCAGAGAAAAACAAATATTACATAGACAAGCATAGATACTATGAACTTAAGCATTTTTGTTTACAGTATGCAGATTGGAAGAAAGCTTATTCTATATTAGACGGATATGACTCCTATCAAGTTGGGCTTGGCGTTAAATCATCAGGAGTTAGTGACCGTACGGCTGATTATGGAATGGCTAGGGCTTATTATTCTAATAGAATTGATATGATTGAAAGGGTCGCAAGACTAACTGATTTGGAACTATCTTTCTATATTTTGCAGGGTGTTACTGAAGGGTACTCATACGATATTCTTAAAGCTAGGTTTAATATACCGTGTTGCAAAGATGTTTACTATGAACTTTACAGACGATTTTTCTGGTTATTAGATATTGAAAGACAATAAGAAAAAGAGGGTATGCCAGATGTTATTCCGACATATCCTCTAAACTAGATTAGAGACCGACCATTCCCATTATGCCATCCATTTTACCAAGGGATGATCGTCTTTCTCTTATGGCTCTTTCCAAGGACATTTTGGAATAAGATGTTCCTTCTAATTCGTCCTCAGTCCATTCATCACCCAAATCAGCCATTTCTTCAATAAAAACGCTATACTCTTCTTTTTTCATGTTTGAAATACCTCCTTAAATTTTTCGCCTATATTATACTACAATATACGACGGTGAGTAAATTAACAGAATGTTAATAAATTATAAATTCGCATTAAAAACATGCCCTTTAATGAGAGAAAGAATAAAAGATGCTTTCTCTTTTTATTTTCAGTACGAAGGTGACAATGAGAGGTCTTATATTCGTATTGATGAAAATTGAATAGAAAGGAGAGTTCAAAATGGAAATGGCTGTTATGTTAGCATTTATTCTTGGAGCGGCAATCGGTGTAGTCATGTCTATTCTACTGGATAAAATCAGATGCAGTAATAGAGATGCATACGGAAGTTTCAAGATTAAACCTGTATCCGACGAAGATGGTGACACTGGTTTATATTCAGTAAATGTTGCTATCGTACCTAACCAGGATTTACTTAATAAGAAACGAATTATTCTTATTAAAGATTCGCAGAATTAACAAGTACTTTAATGACTATAAAATAAAGGAGGTCAATTCAATGAACACAAGAAGTGTATTGGAAGATGAGATTGGACGAATCTCAGCGAAATTGAATGAAATGGAGCCAGGTACTGAAGAGTACGAAAAGTTATCAAATCTACTTCACAAGTACATTGACAGGCGTACAGAACTTGAAAAAGCTGATTATGATGCTGATGAGAAAGCTCTTGCCAGAGAAGAGGGTAACGAGTTTAAGACACAGCAACTTAATGAGGCTAAGAAAGACCGTATTGCTAAAGTGGCTATGTGGGTTGTAGGCGGCATATCTGGAGGAGTTGTAAGTATCTGGGCAGCTCTTAAAGCATTTAAATTCGATGGGGACGGACGAATATTCTCATCAACCTATGGAAGGGATTATGTTAAATCATTGATTCACTTTAGGAAGTAGTTACATTTTAGGAGGCGCTAAGGAAACTTAGTGTCTTCTTTTTTCGCTTTAAAAACATATGCCTTTATGAATAAATAATATTTTAAGGAGGTAATTTAATATGCTGAACAGAAACATTGATAACATTACTATTACGGAAGCGAGAGAGATGAGCGAAAAAAGATTAACGCTTGAGCTTGGAAAACGAAGTAAAAAGTTAGAGGAGCTTGGCATGGGTCACGAAGATGCTTGTTATTTCGTAAGTTCAGTGATGAACATTGGAATTGTTTTTCAGGAAAGAAAAAAGAATTAAGATATTATTAAGTGGTGGCTCAGGCGTAATGCTTGGGCTATTTCTTTTTTCGTGCGTAAAACATATACATTTATGAAAGGAGAGTGATATTTTATGATAATCATTCAATTAGATAAAAGTTTAGAAACAATACAATCGCTGGATATAAACAAGTATAATAAAATATACTTCTTGACTTTAGTGGAGTCTAAAACAAGGAGTGGTACGGATAATTATGTGTTTAGGTCCAAGCGATTAGATTATTTGATGTTTAATGAGCTTGAATCTTATTTGAATAATCCAGAATACATTCTGGTAAGAATCGAAAAGTGATTAAAAAAATCAGAGACGGAGTCCTAACAAGGGCTCTTTCTTTTAACTTAGGTGGTGAGTTAATGAGATATCATTTTAATAAGCCAGATATATATTATTCATTATATGGAAAAAGATACATCTGTAATCATCCAGTATATAACGAATGTACATTATATAAGATTGACGATAAAGGGTTAGCGGTTATACAGCAGCGGTATAACCCTGAAACAAAACATACATGGTGGACTGCTATAGACCCTTGGCTTACTGACCCAATATATTTGGATATTGGTTTTAAAGATTTATTTGATGCTCGTGCTGGGAAGTGTACGGACGGATTATATCCAACGATAACTGTAAGACAGCTCATGTGGGCACTCAAAATGAAACCAATTCCAAGAGAGCGTTGGGAAACTTGCTTTGATAAGCGTGATATTTAACACTATTAATTGCTATTATATTTATTCTGTGATATATTTATAATAATAGATATGTATTTTAATTTTAAGGAGGATTTATATTATGAAAATCAAAAAGGCACTATCAATGGTAATGTTATCGGCATCATTGTTATCTTTTGTTGGCTGCGGAAATGGACAAGATTCAAATTCTGTAGTACAAAACAACAATAATAGTATGACTGAAAATCAAAATAGTGAAAAAATTCAGCAACTTGAAATAAAGGATTCTGGTTGGACAGTTGTAGACGATGAGTGGTTATATTACTATGTAGATTTATATAACCCAAATGACAATAGTTCTATTGAATATCCATCGTTTAGAATAACAGCTAAGGATGCTAGCGGAACAATATTAGGAACCGATGATCAAACATGTAGTATTATATATCCTAAACAGGATTTCGTTTATGGAAGTCAGGCATTCAGAGTAGATGGTATTCCAGACACAGTTGAATTTTCAGCATTACCAGTCGAAGACTATAATGTAAAAAAATCATCTACTGACAAATACAAGCCGTTAGAAGCTGTTAATACAGCAGTTCGTTCTGATAAGATTGTTGGTGAAATCAAAAACGATAATAACGACACATTTGATGATGCTGTAGTTGTCATGTTATTAAAAGACGGTAGCGAAAATATAGTTGGAATTGATAATACATATGTTGAAAAAGTTGCGGCAAATTCAACAACACCATTTGATATGGATATTCCAGAAGATGTTAATTACGCTTCTTTTGAAATATATGTAAACCAGTGGTAATTCTGTCGCATAAAAAACATACTCCTTAATGAAATACATATAAGGAGGATATTAATATGACTTGGAAGACTATTGAGGCAGCTAGGGAGATTAGACAATGGACAACTCAGATAGTAATACCGACAGTTGCAGTTGGTGTAGCTATTGCAGTTACTCCAGAGTTAAGAGAACCAGTTGTTGATACTTATAGGACAGTAAAAGAAAAAATTAAATCAAAGATATGTAGAAAGTAAAGCAAAGGGCTTGAGTCTTAGGACTTGGGCTCTTTCTTTTTCGTGTAAGAAACATGTTCTTTTATGAGAAAGTGATGAAACATTAAGGAGGATTTCAAAATGAAAAAAGAACAGAGAACACAGAAGATTGACGAATTCTTGGAAAAATTTGATGAAATGATTAAGGCTGCTAATGCCATCGAAGATTTTAAATTTGAGATAGGTGTTACAATTCATAGTCGTGACAGCATGGTTTCTGATAGAGTACGGACAATTAACGGTATCAATGAAATATTTTCAAAGAATGATATGAAATGGTCATCATCAAATGCTTAAGGTTGAGCCCGCAAGGGCTTTTCCTTTTTCGCACGATATACAATCCCTTTAATGACTGAAAGTAATAAGGAGGTTGAAATGATACTATTAATTATTTTGATACTTATCGTTCTTATACTAACTACGGTTGTAGTGCTTAGTGCAAGTGCAATAGGCAGTGCAGCTATACTTATATTTGGGGACGTTATAGTATGTATTGGTTTTTTGGTACGGCTAATCAAAAAACTTGTTACTAAGGATTGATAAAAGAAGGGCTTGAGTCTTAGGACTTGGGCTCTTTCTTTTTATACGCGTAAAAAACACATACATTTATGAGAAAAACAATAAATCAATAAGGAGGATTTATATTATGAGTATTATGAAAGAAAGCGTTAAAAGATTATGCAATGAGACGGATGTTCTTACTGAGGTAATTGCAAAGAAATTTGGAGACAAGGATACTATACAGGAGTTGGATTCTGATACGTTGTTACTTGTTCAGGGTTCTTTACGATTGATAGAGGCATCAAAATCAGTATTAATTAGCGAAGCAATAATGCTTGATAGAATTGATGACAAATTAGATTTGTTGGGGGATATGTTGAAAAACATGAAGACTGAGTCCTAACAAGGGCTCTTTCTTTTTATACGCGATATTTACAAATTCTTTTATGAGACCATAAAACAATTTATGAAAAGGAGAAAAATATGAAAGTAAAGGAATTTGTAATTATATGGGTTTTAACGATTTTTACATTGATATTTTTATCAGGATTACATTTTAGCATAGTAACTAAAGGGGAAGAAACTAGCGGAGGTTGGTATGATAAATGTGATACTGTTGAATTACATCATTTTAAAATCGAAGTAAACAAATCAGATGAATTTCAAGATATTACTTGTTTTAACAAATTTCATGTATGGTTTGCATGGTAATTGAATAGGAGCCCTTGTTAGGGCTCTTTCTTTTTATCCGCGTAAAAAACAATTTATCTAATGAGAGAATAGGTAGCTCAGGTGGTAGAGCAGCAGATTTATTCTGTGGGCCATGGGTTCGAGTCCCATTCTATTCTCTTTTTTATTTTTATAATAAGGAGGATTTATAGCATGAAGTCACATTATCGATGGAAATGCAAAACTGCTACTGTACTAACATTTATTGGCGCGGCTGGTGTAGTAGCAACAGCTGTAACAACAGCTAAACAGACACCTAAAGCTTTAAGATTGCTTAAGGAAGCTAGTGACGAGAAAGGGGAGGAACTTACATTTGCAGAAAAGGCAACCGCTATGTTACCTGCATATTTACCAGCCATAGTGACAGGCTCAGCGACTATTTTATGTATATTTGGCGCAAATATATTAAATAAAAGGAGCCAGGCAAGTTTAGTAAGTGCATATGGATTATTAGACCAGAGATTCAAAGATTATCAGAGAAAACTTATTGAATTATACGGACAGGATGCTCATGAAAAGATAATCACTGAACTTGCAGCTGAGAAAGCAGAAAACAGGTACATTTCAAGTTCTTATTTAGGATGCAAATCTTGCGCATTATATTTAGATGAAAATGTTGGTAAGCCTGTATTATTTTATGAACCGATATCTGATAGGTATTTTGAAGCTACTGTTGAGCAGGTTATGAACGCTGAATATCATTTGAATAGAAACTTCGCTCTGGCTGGTGCAGCTTTGCTTAATGAGTTTTATGATTTTATTGGAATAGAAGAACGACCCGAATTAGATGAAATGGGATGGGCTCCAACTGATGAAGGTGAATTCTGGATTGAATTCAATCATGTTTCAAAGGACCTTCCAGATGGTAGGAGATGCTATATAATCGACATGCCATTTGAACCAAGAGTAAATTTCGACGATTATTATTGATTGTCGTGTCAAATACTTAGCCTATTATGGAAAGGAGGATTAATCATGAAAGATAAGTTTGATTTTAAAACTCTTATAATACCAGCTGCTATGGGAATTATGACATTTATCACAGCAGTTGTAGACAGTAAGAGAAGTAAGAAAATCGATGAGCTTAGCGAAAAGATTGATAAGCTCGAATCTAAGGACGAGGAGGTTGCCTAACGGCGCCTCTTTTCTTTTTTATGTAACACTAAAATATTTAATATCAAAAAAAGGAGAATTTACTATGAACAACATTATTACAAACCCAACACAGAAAGAATTTAATGAGGCAATGGACGTCGTTAAGGATTATTTAAGAATTAATAAAATTCAGTTTATTGCTTTTGATGCAGAGAAGAATGCCATAGTAGCAGCAATTGGATTTGAAGATGCTATGAATAATAAGAAAGAAATATTTGGTGACAGGTATATCGGCATGTTTGATAAGAAGTTAGAGGAGAAAAAGAATGAGAACTAATTTAGAAAAGATATTCAGACCCATAGCAAAACAGGTGTCAAAATATGGTCCTGAAATTGCTGTGGGTGTAGGTATTGCAGGAATGATTACGACAACTATTCTTGCTGTCAAAGCAACGCCAAAAGCTTTGAAGTTAATAGACGAAGCTAAGAAAGAAAAAGAGGAAGAAGCAGATGAGCTTAAACCTATAGAAGTTGTAAAGATTGCATGGAAACCATATATTCCAGCGATGATTTCAGGAGCATTATCTATTGGTTGCATAGTTGGAGCAAGCACAGTTCATGTAAAGAGAAATGCTGCTCTTGCTACGGCATATCAGTTGGCCGCTAATACACTCAGTGATTATAAAGAGAAAGTGATTGAAACCATCGGTGAAGAGAAAGAGAGAGAGGTTCAGAAGAAAGTAGATGCTAAGAAAGTAGAAAAAATTAGTTCTACTGAGCCATCTTTTGTACGTAAGGGAAAGCCTTTATGTATCGAACCAATATCTGGTCGCCCATTTGAAATGGATTTGGAAGACGTTAAGGCGGCTATTAATAGACTCAATTATAGACTTACAGGTGGTATGGAAGAATGTATCTCTTTGTCAGAATGGTATGATGAGATTGGATTAAAACATACCGATGTATCGGATTACATGGGTTGGAACATTTATAGTGATGGTTTGATAACTATTACAGAGGTCCCGAGTTCAACTGATGATGGTGAACTATGCTGGGTACTTGAATATGCAGTACTACCGCATTACAAGTATGAGAAAACGCGTTAAAAACAACACCTTTAATGGGTAAATACATATCCAATTAATTATATTCTAGGAGGATTTATATTATGTCAAACGAAGAAAAGAAGGTAATTGAAATGGAAGATACACAGGTATCAGAAGAAGCTACTGAAATCACAGCAGTTTCAGAGAGTAAAGGACAGAAAGTACGTAATTTTATTAAGAAAAACGGCAAGAAACTCGGAATTGGAGTTGGTGCAGGTTTAGGAATGATATTATGTTACGCTCTGGGAAAGAAATCTGGACATAGTGATTTGGAAGCTATGAATGATTATGTGGATGGCGATTACACAGTTCTTGATAATGATGACAGCAATGATGAAGCTGTAGAAGAAAATTGAATATTTATTAAACCGAGAGGGAGATGCTCTTAACAGAGTGTCTTCCTTTTTTCTTTTGGCTGAAAGGAGATATTAATATGCCAAGATATGTCTATAACGGACCAATTATGTCGTTTAATGTTTGTATTGCTAGTAATTGGAAAGGAGAGACATATGCTCCTTCCGAGGCAAAAGCAAGAAACAATTTAGCTTATCAATTTAAAAAGCAGAATAACAGGATTGCAGGAACAAATATTTCTCTTCCTGGCAAATTGCTAGAAACATATTAAAGGAGACGTTCAATGAGCGAAGTAAAAATGGATATTAAACCAAACTCTCACAGATATAAAGCTGAACAGCAGGCTAAATTATCAGAAGAGAAAAAGGTAAGCAAAGTAACCAGTGGTAGGGTTAGAACTAAGAAGAAATCTGAGATTGCGAAGATGAAAGATTCTATCATATCCCCAGAAGCTAGTGGAATGCAGTCTTATATTTTTGGAAGTGTGCTTATACCAGCTGTAAAGAAATTAATGTCAGATATTGTAAAAGATGGTATTGACATTCTTCTGTATGGCGACACACGGAGATCAAGTAGAGACCGTGACGACAGAGACAGGTATTCTAATGGAGCAACGTATGTCTCTTATAGAAGTTATTCTGATAGAGACCGTGACGACAGAGAGCGGAGACGGGAATCAAGATATGCATATGACTATAAAGAATTAATATTTGATAATCGGTCTGATGCTAAAGAAGTTTTAGACACTCTACTTGATATTCTCGATACCTATGATTCAGTAAGTGTCGGGGATTTATATGATGCAGTAGGCATGAGTCACAATTACACGGACAATGATTATGGATGGACTAATTTAAGTTCAGCAGAGGTTGTTTGTATCAGAGGCGATTACATGCTCAGATTACCAAAGGCTAAGCCTTTAAGATAGGAGGAACTATGAAGAAATCATTAGGATATTATTTAGGATATGCTTTTGCAGCTGTTATAACAATATGTGTAATGGTGCTTATTATGGCTCTTACATATAAGCTGGTTATGTGGATTTTATAGGAGGTTTATATTATGGCATACGTTAAAGAAAATAGAATGAATAGTAGTAATTCAATAAGTAGAAATGGAATTCTAAGAAAGGCGGAGTCAATCATTAATGGTGAGCGTCAGGGAACATATGGCGATGCTGAAGATAGTTTTAAGACAATTGCAGATATGTGGAGTGCATATCTGAACACAGAGATATTATCTGAAGATGTTGCCAATATGATGATTCTTATGAAGGTCGCTCGGAATTCTAGTGGTGTTTATAAAGACGATAATTGGATTGATATTTGTGGTTATGCAGCATTGGGCGGAGAAATTCAGGCTGCTAAAAACACCAATAATATGCAGTTTGCAGATAATGAGAGAATAAGTTCATCTAATATTAATATTGATGGTTTGAAAGGAGATAAATAATGTTTAATTTTAATAATGTAGCAAACAAGGCTTCAAGAATGTTGAATAAGGTAGGATTTCAGGTAAAGAAATATAGTCCTGAGATTCTTATATGTGCTGGTGTGATTGGTGTAGGTGCAAGTGGTGTGATGGCTTGCAGAGCAACAACAAAGCTAAGCGATATCATCAATAAGGCTAATGACGACATCATCAAGACTGATGAGGTTATAGCTAATCCAGATATGTTACCAGAAGGTTCAGAAGAGTATACAGAAGAAGATGCCGCTAAGGATAAAGTGATAATCAGAGCGCATATGGTAATGGATATCGTAAAGCTGTATGCACCATCAGTTATATTAGGTGGATTATCACTCACAGCAATTCTTACATCTAACAATATTCTCAGGAAGAGAAATATTGCACTTGCAGCTGCTTATGCCTCAACTAACAAGACTCTTAAGGAATATAGACAGAGAGTTGTTGAGCGTTTTGGGGAAGATGTTGATAAACAGCTTAGATTCAACACAAAGCAGGAAGAAATTGAAACAACTGTTATCGATGAGAAGACTGGAAAAGAGAAAAAAGTTAAGAAGACTATAGAAGTATATGATCCTAATACACTTAGTGAGTTTGCTGTAATATTTGATGAATCTAATGTAAATTGGAGCAAGACGCCAGGCGCTAATAAGATGTTTCTCATTAATCAGCAGAGATATCTGAATGATAAACTTAAGGCTGAGGGACGTCTGTTCGTAAATGACGTTAATAACGCACTTGGATTCCCGATAACAGCAGCTGGTCAGGTAGCTGGCTGGGTTTACGATGAGAAACATCCTATAGGCGACAATTGTATTGATTTTGGATTATTCGATTTAGATAATCCCAGAGCCGTTGATTTCGTTAATGGATACGAAAGAAGTATTATAATCGATTATAATTGTGACGGAAATATCTTGAAGTATCTTGATGAACCCAGGAATAAACAGTATGGGCTCAGGTAATATATACCGAGATATGTTTGATTACCCTTGGTTATTCGGTTACTAATCGAGCCAAGGGTATTTTTACGAAGGGAGTATTATGCAAATTAAGAACCAACTAGCTGCTATCGGAATGGTGTTTGTAATTGGTGTATCTTCATTAATTCCTATTCATATGAAGAAGCCAGTTACGAACGAAATATTCAAAGCAAGTGTTTCAAGTGAAATTGTTGTTCCAATGCAGTATAAAGTCGACGATACTGCTGAAGAAGATTTATATTTTGATGAATTAATTGAAGATGATGCCATTGAAATAGCAGAAATAGAAGAGTCTGTGATTGAGCAGACCTTCGTAATGTCAGATGATGAGATTGAATTGTTAACATTAGTTACTATGGCAGAAGCGGAAGGCGAAAGCGAATATGGTCAAAGATTGGTTATTGATACTATTCTGAATCGCATTGACTGCGAGCGTTTTGACAACTCGTTAAGTGAGGTTATATACGCTCCAGGTCAGTTTTCTTCGGTGCATAACGGACGAATAAACAGATGTTATGTTAAGGAAGATATTTACCAGCTAGTGATTGATGAGTTACTTAATCGAACAAATGACGAAGTTTTATATTTCACAGCAGGGCATTACAGTGAATATGGTACGCCTCTGTTTTGTGAAGGAAATCATTATTTTTCAAAATAAGGAGAATTTACTATGAATAAGATTGATATGATATTTTCATTTATTCTTGGTGCTGTGGCAGGTTCTGTAGTCACCTGGGAAGTTGTAAAGTATAAATTTGATTTGGGTCCATACGAAGATATTATTGAAGAAGGCGGTTCTGAAAACAGTGAACTGACTAGCGTAGAAGGCATCGAAGGTGTAAAAAAAAACGCTAAAAATATAATAGAAACACAGGAGTATGTGGCTTATAACAAGAGCGAAGAAAAGGAGGACGATGAAAGTATGAATAACACCGGACCATATGTAATTACACCGGACGAGTATGATTGCTCTGAATATGAGCCAACAACTCTTAACTATTATTCAGATGGTGTTCTTACAGATATCTACAATAATAAGATTGATGACATTGATGAGATGGTTGGTCTTGAATCTTTAGAACATTTCGGTGAGTATGAAGACGATACCGTATATGTCAGAGATGATAGTAAAGAAGTTGACTATGAAATTCTTCGAAATTCAGAAGAATATTATGATTTGTATCCAGATGAGAGGAATATTTAATGAATATAGATGAAATAAACGATGAATACTTTGCATGGCTGAGCGATAAAGTTTGCAAAGGTAGATTTTCCAAGGATGTTTCATATTCTGAATTATTACATGCGTTGCATAAAACAGAATTTAGATGGAAGATGCGTAATGATGCTAATCGTGCGTCTGATGGTCTTATGCTTCGTCGTAGATTCGCATCATTCATGGGATTTGAAGAGGATTATTTCTTACCATATATAACTGGACCTTGTACTGTATTGGAGATGATGATTGCACTTGCGATCAGATGTGAAGTAAGTATTATGGACAACCCCAAAGTTGGGGATAGAACTGCGCAGTGGTTTTGGGAAATGATAAACAACATGGAACTTGGTGGTATGTATAATAATAACTTCGACAAGCGATATGTAAATGATGTCATTGATAGATTCATTGATAGGGAATACTCGCCAAACGGTAAAGGTGGATTGTTTTATATCAGGGATTGCAAATGTGATTTAGCAATGGTTGAGATATGGGACCAGATGTGTTGGTATCTTAACGGTATATCTTAGAAAGGAGGACTTGAAATGTAATGCTTGATTTTTTTAAAATATCTGCTCGCAGCAAAAAGCAGGGCGTTACAGAGATATATCCTCGATTCATTATTAATAACAGAAGCACAGACCTCATGATACGAGGTGGAGATTTTTATGCAGTCTGGATTGAAGAGTCTGGTTTGTGGTCTACAGATGAACAGGATGTAATTCAAATGATAGACCATGAACTGGATAAATTTGCTGATGAGTATAAGCAACATTCCATGGGCGAAAGCGTTTATATTCTTCATATGTGGGACAGCGAAACTGGCGTGATAGATTCTTGGCACAAATATTGTCAAAAGCAGATGAGAGATAATTTTCATCCATTAGATGAAACACTCATATTTGCAAACACTAAGACAACTAAGAAGGATTACGCAAGTAAGCGATTGGGGTATCCTTTGGAAAAAGGCGACACATCAGCATGGGATAAGCTCATTTCAACTTTATATTCTCCAGAAGAAAGACATAAGATTGAATGGGCTATAGGAGCGGTAATCACTGGCGACTCTAAATGGATTCAGAAATTTATGGTATTCTATGGCGCTGCTGGAACGGGTAAATCAACAATTCTTAACGTTATACAGGAATTATTTAAAGGATATTATTCGGTCTTTGATGCTAAAGCATTAGGTTCATCTAGCAATGTATTTGCTTTGGAGGCATTCAAGACAAATCCTTTGGTGGCTATCCAACATGATGGTGATTTATCTCATATTGAGGATAACACTAGGTTAAATAGTCTTGTATCTCACGAGCTTATGACTGTAAATGAAAAGTTCAAGTCAACATATTCTAACAGATTTAATGCTTTCTTATTTATGGGTACAAATAAACCTGTAAAGATTACGGACGGCAAATCTGGTCTTATTCGAAGACTTATCGATGTAACTCCATCAGGGAATAAATTGAATAGTAGAGAATATAAACAGGTTGTTAAGCAGGTTGGTTTTGAATTAGGCGCTATAGCTTATCATTGCAAAACCGTTTATGAAGAAGAACCAGATGCTTATGACAGCTATATCCCAATTGATATGATGGGGGCATCAAATGACTTTTATAACTTTGTTATGGATTCATATTTTGTATTTTCTAGGGATGATGAGACAACTTTGAAAGCTTCTTGGGAAATGTACAAGGTATATTGCGATGATGCAAAAGTACCTTACCCATATTCACAAAGAATATTTAAAGAAGAGTTGAAGAATTATTTCAAGGAATACGAAGAAGAACCAGACAGTAAAGGTCGTATGAAAAATATCTATAGAAAGTTTAAGAAAGAGATATTTGAATCTGAAAAAAAGTCAGAGGGTAAAAATGAGAATGTCAATTCAGAATCATGGCTCGTCATTGAAGAATCTACAGGCAACACAACTTTCAGCAAAGAATGCTGTAGGTGTCCAGCTCAATATGCCACAGACAATGAGACTCCAACCATGCCATGGGATAAAGTCACAACAAAACTCAGTGATATTGACGAATCGAGACTTCATTATGTCAAGGTTCCTGAAAATCACATAGTTATTGATTTTGATATCAAGGATGAGAAAGGAGAAAAATCATTTGAAAAGAATTTGGCAGAGGCTAGTAAATGGCCTCCTACATACGCTGAAATCAGCAAAGGAGGCGCTGGGATACATCTTCATTATATTTATACTGGAGATGTTACTAAGCTTAGCCGAATATTTGCAGATGAAATAGAAATTAAGGTATTTACTGGAAAATCTTCATTGCGAAGGAAACTGACTAAATGTAATAACTTACCAATTGCAACCATCAGTTCTGGTTTACCTTTAAAGGAGGAAAAGAAAATGGTAAGTGGAGAGGTGATTAAATCTGAGCGAAGCTTACGAGAGCTAATAAAGCGTAACTTGCTCAAAGAGATTCATCCAGGCACAAAGCCTAGTATGGATTTTATAGTAAAGATTCTGGATGACGCATATTCTAGCGGACTTAAATATGATGTGTCTGATATGAAAAATGCAATAATTGGATTTGCGGCGCAGAGTTCAAATCATTCGGATTATTGCTTAAAACTGGTTGACCAGATTAAATGGAAATCAGAAGATATGGACAGTTCAAATGATGCAGATTCAGATGAACCTATATTTTATGATATCGAAGTATTCCCTAATTTGTTTCTTGTCAATTGGAAAATACAGGGAGAAGGACGATCAGTTATACGAATGATTAATCCTAGTCCATCAGATATTGAAGAATTAACCAGATTCAAACTGGTCGGATTCAATTGTAGAAGGTATGATAATCATTTGATATATGCACGAATGATGGGGTATATAAATGAGCAATTATACGATTTATCGCAGAGAATTATATCTGGTGATAGAAACGCGTTCTTTGGAGCTGCATATAATTTAAGTTATACCGATGTATATGATTTTGCATCAGCTGGAAATAAAAAGAGTTTAAAGAAGCTTGAAATTGAGATGTCCAATAAGGCAAATGATCCAACATCAAAAATGGACGACAGCCTTAGACGGATGTTAAAAACCATCAAGCATCAGGAATTAGGTTTACCATGGGATAAGCCAGTTCCTAAAGAAATGTGGGTAAAGGTCGCTGAGTATTGTGATAATGATGTTATCGCTACTGAGGCGGCCTTTAATTATTTATCGGCAGACTGGACGGCAAGACAGATTCTAGCTGATTTAGCAGATATGACTGTTAATGATACGACAAACACATTAACAACCAAAATCATATTTGGTAATAATAAAAAACCTCAGAATGAATTTCATTATCGAGATTTATCAAAGCCAGTTCCGCCAGAAGATATCGATGAGAAAACATATCAATTCTTATCGAAGTCTTGTCCTAGGATGATGGAGAAGACTCATGGTGAAGCAGGAAGCTTGTTACCATATTTTCCTGGCTATAAATTTGAAAATGGTAAGTCTACTTACCGTGGAGAAGATGTTGGTGAAGGTGGATTCGCTCAGGGTGTTCCTGGTATGTATGGTAATGTCGCATTGTTAGATATTGCCTCTATGCACCCACATAGTGTTATTGCTGAATGCTTGTTTGGTGTTAGATATACAAAGGCATTTCAGGATATTGTTGAGGGTCGAGTTAGTATTAAACATAAGGCATGGGATGAAGTAAATCACATGCTAGACGGAAAGCTTACACCTTATATTCAGAAGGTTATTGATGGTGAGATGTCTGCTAAACAGTTAGCTAATGCACTTAAGACAGCCATTAATTCAGTTTATGGTCTGACATCGGCAAACTTTGATAATCCATTTAGAGATATCCGTAATAAGGATAATATTGTTGCCAAGCGAGGAGCTCTGTTCATGATCGACCTTAAGAACGAGGTTCTGAAACGAGGATTCCAAGTTGCGCATATTAAAACAGATTCAATTAAGATTCCAGATGCTACGCCAGAGATTATTAAGTTTGTTATGGACTTTGGTGAACGATATGGATATACATTTGAGCATGAGGCTACATATGACAGAATGTGTCTTGTTAACGATGCCGTTTATATTGCTAAGTATAAGGACGCAGACGACTGTAAAAAGATGTATGGTTATATCCCGGGTGATAACGAAGAACACAGTAATCAGTGGACTGCTACTGGAACACAGTTTGCAGTTCCATATTTGTTCAAGACATTATTTTCACATGAGAAAATCGAATTTGTAGATATGTGTGAGACATTCTCGGTATCTAAGGGTGACTTATATTTGGATATGAATGAAGGATTGACAGATGTAAGTGGCTTAGAAAAAGAATTGGACAAGCTTGAATCTTCATATAAGAAGGGAAAGATATCAGATACAACTTTTGAGCCACAGGCCGCAGAACTTGTAGAGAAAATAAAAGCTGGTCATGACTTGCATTTTGTTGGACGAGTTGGACAGTTTACTCCTATAAAAAGAGGGTGCGGCGGCGGAGTATTATATCGTGTTAACGATGGTAAGAATTATGCAGCATCTGGCTCGACAGGTTTTAGATGGCTTGAATCAGAATCGGTGAAAGCGGCTAACATGTATGATGATATTGACCGTTCATTCTATCAGCGATTAATAGATGATGCAGTTGATACAATATCAAAGTATGGAGATTTTGAATGGTTCGTTTCGGACGACCCTTATATTTGTAAAGTGACTCCAGGGTTTATGAATATACCAGAAGATGCTGACGAAGACGAATGGATGCCATTTAATTGATGTTCGTTTGAAAAAAACATGGCATGTTATGGATAAACATATCAAATCTAAGGAGGATTTACATTATGAACATGTTAACATTGAATAGCAAACAGATTGGAAAAGTTGTATTTAAAGCAACTGTTGGCTACTACATAGGTAAAAACATTGCGTTATTTGCTAACAGTATAATCAATAAGTTAGTAATAGAACCGAGTTTTACTACGTTGGCTAATAATGGTAATAAAACAGCTCAGAAGTTCTGTGATTCAGCTAATATTGCTTATGATAAAACAGCAACAGAAAATCCTAATGATATTAAAATGGGATTTCATATGTAATTTAAAAAGGCTCAGTGCAAAACGCATTGGGTCTTTTATTTTTATTAATTATATTTTAAGGAGATTTAGACTATGGAATTAAAGATTTTAAAAAACGGAAACTTACAGATTGACGACGCAAGAATCATATTTAGAAACTTTAGAGGCGAGGCATCTAAGTACAATAATGCCGGAGACAGAAACTTTAGTTTGGTTATACCTGATCAGGAACTTGCAGATATGCTGACCAACGATACAAATTCATACGGAGTAGGTTGGAATATTAAAGTTAAGGATTCACTTGACCCAGAAGATACACCTCGTATGCATATGAAAGTTAAGGTAAAGTTTTCAAGAAAAGGACCTAACATCTATTTGGTTACTGGTGGACACCGTAAGCTTCTTACAGAAGATAATGTTGGATATCTTGATGATATAAATATAGCTTCTGTGAGAATGGATATAAGACCATATGATGATGTAGTTAATGGTAAGCCGTTCAGAGCTGCATATCTTGCATCCATGGAAGTAACCCAGGATTTAGATAGATTCGCTGCTGAGTATGAAAGAGAAGACGAAGCTGAAGAAGATGAATAATATTTTACAGAGCCTTAGTTTATGCTGAGGCTCTTTTTTAAAGGAGATTTTGAGTATGATTACAAATTATTTTGTAAAAGGTGGAACATGGAATTTATATGTAGATAAGGTCGATTCTTACGCAACTGTAAATGTTGGATTTTCTCATAATGATAATGATGAAGACGAGACACAGTTTGATATTTCTTATCCAAATATCGGTGAGTTAAATACACTGTTTAACAACTTCGTTGCTGAGAATAACTTTGAAAACGTGAAGATATTATATGTGAATGTTATAAAAACAGCACATACAATATATGGATTGGAGGAAGCAGATGAGTAATAAGTTAAAGGTTCAGAGATTAGATGATGGACTGATTATCGGTTATAGTCGTAAAGACCCATTTTCACCTCCTGTGATGGTTGTTGGAAGAAAAAGGATGAACGATACACCAGTTATAATAAACGCTTTCGAAGGTAAGGAAGCTGAAGAGTTATATAAGAAGCTGACTACTGTCGAAAAAAAAGATGATGCTAATGGCTAATTCATTTTTAAGAGATTATCAGATGGATGCTGTAAAAAAAATGAGAACTGGATGCATACTTAACGGCGGGACAGGCTCAGGCAAGTCCCGTACCGGTTTATATTACTATTTTAAAGAGCAGGGCGGTTGTCTTGAAAATCAGGAAACGATTTATATGAAAAATCCAAAAGACTTATATATCATAACCACGGCTAAGAAGAGAGATTCATTGGAGTGGGAAGGCGAACTTGCCAACTTCTGTATGTCCAGTAATCCAAAGAATAATAAATTATATTCTAATAAAATTGTAGTTGACTCGTGGAATAATATAAAGAAGTATGCTGATACAACAGATGCTTTCTTTATATTTGACGAGGACAAGGTTACTGGTTCTGGAGTATGGGTTAATGCGTTCTTAAAGATATCTAAACATAACGATTGGATTATATTGTCGGCAACTCCAGGAGATACATGGAGCGATTATATTCCAGTATTTATAGCCAATAGGTTCTACAAGAATGTAACGGAGTTTAGAGAGCGGCACATCATATATTCAAGATATACCAAATGGCCTCAAGTTGACAGATACATCGATATGAATAGATTGATTAGGCTAAGAGACAGAATTCTTATAGATATGGATTTCGAGAGAAGTACCGTACCGCACCATCAAGACATTCATGTCTCGTATGATATATCTAAGTATAAAGAGATACTGAAAACAAGATGGGACCCATATAAAAAAGAACCCATTGAGCAAGCGGCGGGGCTTTGCTATGTTCTGAGGCGGCTGGTTAACGAAGACGAATCAAGAGTTGTAGCTCTACTTGAATTACTGGATAAAACTGATAAGGCAATTATATTCTACAATTTTGATTATGAACGGGATATATTACTTCATACTATGGCTGATTTGAATGAAACATTTGATAATTATGACGACATTTATGAGGTTACTGAATGGAGCGGACATGCTCATCAGCCAGTTCCAACTTCAAAGAGATGGATATATTTGGTACAGTATACGGCTGGTTGCGAAGGCTGGAATTGTATTACTACTGACACAATTATATTTTACTCTCAAAATTACAGTTATAAGGTTATGGAGCAGGCATGTGGTCGAATAGACCGAATGAATACCCCATTCATAAATCTATATTATTATCATTTGAAAAGCAGAGCTGGTATTGATTTGGCAATAACTAAGGCACTTAATGAAAAGAAAAAATTTAATGAACGGAAGTTTACTAAATGGGATAGGTAGGTGAGATGATATTGATACTATTTGGAATAATTGTGGTCTTGGCGATTGGAACAGTGCTTAATATTATATTTGCAGCTAACGAACCAGACGATGATATTCGCGATGAGAACATATTCTTTGATGAGAATAAAACAAAGGAGTGATTTATATGTGCGAGTATGAAACAATATTTTGTAAAGCGTTACATGAGAAATTAAAAGAAAAAGTAAAAGGCGGACTCTGGGTAAGGGTTGAAAATGACGATTGTTTATGGATTGATATTGTTCAGCGAGAACTTAATACAATAACACATATACAAATTGGCAATCCTTTTTCAGAATTAATCGTTAAAGGCTTTTCTGTTGATGAGGCATGTGAGGAGGTTATAAAACAGTACAGACGGATAATATTAAGCCGTTGTTTTAAGTAACATATTTGAGAGGTTTGGTCATACAGACTGAGCCTCTTATATTTTTGGAGGTGAAAAAATATGGGTTCATGTGGGGCTGACAATCTAATACCTAAAGCAGAATCATTGTCACAATGTAAAAAACGATGTAAAGCCGTAGCTAAAGATTTGGGATACGGTTATGACGTTGTGGATGCCATTAAACAAGCTAAGAGTAATGATGAGATTGACCGAATAATGATTGATGCTAGAAGGAGACAGGAATGATAAGTAAACAAGATAGAGAAGTTCGTTTTGATAAATATTGTGAGCTGTGTAAGTACAAGGAGTTAGATGATATTAAAGACCCTTGTAATGCTTGCTTAGATGCGCCATTTAACGAGTACTCACACAAACCGATATGTTTTGAAGAAAAAGAATGATGGTCGTGTAATTTACAAGTACTATTATGAAAGGAGTGTGATATTTATGAAACAGGGCGTCAAATTAGCGATTGTTGGTATTGCTGGGTATTTCATAGGTTATTATAAATTTAAGTATAAATTTGTGAAAACCATAGCAAACGAATACATTGATAGCCAATTAAAAAATGATGACACTGACGAGACAGAGTCCTAACAAGGGCTCTTTCTTTTTTACACATTTTAAGGAGGATTTATATTATGGACGCAAAATTTGAATTGGGTTTTCTTGTTATGACTAGAGAGGTGGCACTTAGACGAGAGAACAAAGACTTTGATAAATTTGTCAATGATTCTATTGCTAGGTACGCTCGATGTGATTGGGGTGATACCTGCGATGAGGATAAGATGACTAACGATTATGCTGTTAAGAACAACGACAGAATTCTTGCAGTGTATAAGTATAACGATACTACTACAATTTGGATAATTACGGAATGGGATAGAAGCGTTACGACTGTTCTATTTCCGAGTGAATATTAGGAGGTGCTTATGAATAATACAACAAAAATAAGAATACTAGCGTATGCATCAGAACCAGATAAAGATACAGATTACAACGGAGATATTGTTGAATTTGAAGGTAAGAGATATTTTGTAAGTTTAGCAGAGGAACGAGTAGAGTTTCTTGGAATTATAAAGGAGGATTAATATTATGAACTATTTAGATACAGATATGAGCGTAAAGCTGGCAACACCTAAGTGGTATACACCATATATTGTAGGGCATCCAATGATTAAACTTGGAGAATTCTGTAGGACGCATGGGATTGCTATAGAGAGTGAATATAGCACATACCCAGATGTTGCCACATTTTATTTTCGCAGATATAGTATGCTTAGTAAAGCTGCGGTTAGTTATCGTATTCCATGCGACGGAATAAATGAATATTATGATACATCGCATATCGAAGACATGATCATTAAACAAATCAGAGACGTTTTTAATATTAAGGAGGAATTACAATATATGACAACACCAATAAATAGTGAAAGATATAAAGCAATTATGAATGCTCGTTATGGAATATGTAATAATAAACCAGAAATCAAGAATGTTATATTTTCAGGTCCATGCACAATTGTTCTGTGGTCAGATGGAGATAAGACAATCGTCAGATGCGGAGAAGATGACACGTTTGATAAAGAAAAAGGACTTGCTATGGCCATTTCTAAGAAAATGTTAGGAACTAACAGTTCAAAGTCTAGTTATTATGATGTTTTTAAAAAATTTATTCAGGAGGCATAATTATGGGAACTTTTGGAGACACATCAGATATTATAAGCAGTACAGTTGATAAAATTATAACCACTGTGAATGAGACACAAGATGCATTTATATTTTCAACGCTGAGTAGTTATGCTGCTGAACAGTATAATATTACAGTTGAAAAAGAAGAATTAGTACGTGCCATTCAGTTAATTCGAATGAGCAGAGAATATGGTCCTAGTATTGGTGAGCGTTGGGCAACTGCCACTCAGAATGCTGATGGATGTAAAAATCAATAAATCAGATAATAGATATGTTTTGTGTCTTACATATAAATACCATGATGAATATGGTAATACACATGAAAGAGTAATCAATAATGTTCCATTACCACTTTATAATCATGTAGATAATATAACAATTAATGAAACGCAAGCATCTGAGCCGTTTCTTTATTTTTGCATGCACAAGACAATCAATGTCGGATTTGGCGAACAGGATGTAAGACCTGATTTTACGTATATAGACCGTATAGTGGAATATGCAACAAAAGAAATGACAATCGAAGAAATTGAAAATAAACTCGGTCATAAGGTTAAGATTGTTAATAAAAAATAAACATTTTTAAGGGCTTTAGAGAAATCTAAGGCTCTTTTTTATTTAGGAGGATTTACATTATGGATGAAAAATTTCAAAAGGCTAAAAAAATATTGAATAGCATGACTAATGCAATTTACAAACAATATTTCGGAAAGAGAGGTGAAAAGAAAAACAAGTAAAATAGCTCGCGTGTTTCACGCACTCTGTAATGGGAAAGGAGAGTGATATGTATGTCAATAGAAAAATGATACTAAATGTAGCAACTCATTATCATGCAAACTTAATTGATATTCATAATGCTTTATATGCTTTAGGTTTAAGAAGCGATGATCAAGCAGAAGAATTTAATAAAAGACATGTAATGAAGATTGTTGAGATGTATGAACGAAGAGGACATAGTATTACTAAATAAAATTAGAGCCTTGGTTGAAATATACTAGGGCTCTTTCTTTTTCATTTAACACACAAAAACAATAACAATAATTTAGGAGGATTAGATGTTAGATAATGCTAAGGACCAATGTACAGTCAAGGATCTAAAAGAACTATTGAATGAATTATCGAATAATGGATATGATAATATGCCGATATTTTTAGGCAATAAAACACCATTATTAAATGATGCTATTTGTATAAGCTATGCATTTGATGTGGGGGTATATTTTAAGAATACTCATTATGATAAAGAGCTTGTTAATGCTGCTGACCAGTTAAAAAATGAAATTGATGTGGCGGTTAAAAAATATATAGCACATTGTTATTATGCTGGGCGTGATATTAAATCAGACGAGGAGGTTTTGCATCATGAGTAATGATATTTCCAGTATGTACACAAAAGATCAAAATAAGAAAGCTGGGCGTCGAGGATATTTATCATGGAAACATGAGAAGGTAACAATAATACCTCCAGCAGCTTATGGTGATTATATTTTGCAGGATAGAAGGAGAGGTAAGAAGAAATGATAGTGTTGTTAATTGTTTTGTATTTAATAATAGGTCTTATAGTGTCAATTATTGGCACTTACGTTGACTATAGGGAAAGCTGGCGAACTGATATTGTCGATTATATTGAGTATGATTTTTCTGTGGCTACTATCATAATTGTATTGTTCTTCTGGCCCATTATATTATTTTGGGCATTTATTTTATATGGGTGTAAAAATCTATATATGGCCACAACGATATTATTAGACAAATTTTATAGAAAGAAGGTAAAAAAATGAACACAATAGGATTCATATTTTTTATTGGCTTTACTGTCATGTCTGTTTTTTGCTTTTACATTAATTATTCGTGGAGCAAGAAATTTGAGGAGGCAAACAAAAAATGGTTTGAAATATGCCTGAATATAAATAATGAATGGTATAGGATAGGTCAAGAGATAAACAATGGGTATCACAATATGTTCTCTGAATTAGAACAAAAACTTAAAGAAGGAGAGTCAAATGATGAGTGATGTTTTGGTTATTAAGTCTAGACACGCAGTCAGACCTGAAAGGTTGAGAGAATTGAGAAGGGATATTTTAACACAGAAAGAAACTGGTGTGATTGTTTTACCATCATGCGTTGATGCTGTGATTGTTCCAGATGATATTAAAATTGTTATCGATGATGAAGAAAGGGAAGAGAGGTAAAAAATAATGAGTAAAGAATACGATTTATATTTAGAACAGCATAGAGCTAACGTAGCTAAAGGATTCTATTGGATTCAGGAAAATATACCAGAGTTATTGATAGACATCCCTAATGTATCATATGAACATCAGATTTGTTATTCTCACGATAATTCTAAGGACGATAGTGCAGAATACAAAGCATATGATGCTTATTTTTATGGAAGAAACAGGTCTTTTCAAGTTGTGCAGGATTTCCAGTATGCATGGCTTACACATATTCATAAAAATCCACATCATTGGCAGCATTGGATTCTTGTTCATGATGATATCAAGAATGGAAAGTTAGAGACAATCCTTGAGATGCCATATAATTATATTATAGAAATGATTTGCGATTGGTGGGCTTTTAGTTGGGCTCGCGGCAATTTATATGAGATTTTCAACTGGTATGATGAGCATTCAAAAAATATGAAACTTGCGCCAGAAACCAGAACAACTGTTGAAAGCATTCTGGATAAGATAAAAAATACGCTTGATAACTCAGGGATTATTCGCTAGGAAGCTGCTGTTGTTAATGCCCGTCGCGAAACAGAAGTTTATATTAAATATAATATTGATCCGGCTAAATATCTTAATACCGATATTTTGAATAGAGAAATTAAGTCAATTAAAGCTGGCGATGGAGAGTTTATGGTTGTACTTGAGGAGGAGAATGATGATTGATTTTTGGTTATCTAAAAATATTGCTGACGCACTGTATGGCCTTATTGTTTTAGCTATGTTTTTTATAATAATGTTTATTGCGAGTGCTATCAAAAGTGCATTTAACAGGCATAATAAAAATAAATTTTATAAACAGTTTAAAGAGTCTAAGAGAAAGGATGATAAAAATAATGGATAAATTATATTTAGTTCATGGAAATACTTGGTATGATGGATATGGATATTGTGAGAATCTTTATGGAGTGTTTACAGATAGAAAAACAGCTGAGAAAGTTAAGACTGAAGTAACAGAGAAACTCTATGAGAAAGAAATGCACAATATAAACACCCATGTTGAGAGTATTTCTGATATTGAAATTGATATTTTGGAAGTCGATGTGAACCAGGTTACTGATATAGAATTAGGAGGATATGTTGAATGAGAGGCAAATTAAAGTTAGATGAAACATCAGTTGCTAAAATAATTGAAATTGCCATGTCTAATAATGAAAAATGTAAGACTTGTGAGTTCAGAGGCATGTGCTTTTTTGCTTACTCATGCCTTAGCAACAATTATAAATACTATTTAAAGGGAGATACGGAAATGATTAGAGAATTGAAAAATTGGACTGAAATAACAAAAGGATTATACAGGTATGTTATTGGTGCCTCGTTATGTTATGAGATTCACATAATGTATCATGCTAAGGATACTGATATTTTAACAGCGAACGCTTCATTATATATAGTTGGTGATTGGTTTAAGCCTGTAAGCAGCACTAACTTCTTTGAGAGGAAGCTATTATTAAATGGTCCTATAGCAGCATGTTTAGAAAAAGCTGCTGAAGACAAAAAGGAGATGGAAAAATAATGATTAAATATATTAATGAGATGTGTGAGAAATACAAGTGTGATATTCAGTTAACCTTCAAATTATATGGGGAATTACGAATAGTTGTCGTGGCAAACGGGCATATGGATTATTTGATGATTGATTCAAATACCGACGAAAATACTGTGAAAAGAAGTATCGAAGATACAATAAGGAGGTGTTTACAATGATATTCGTAATACATAATCTTAAATATGACACTGATGAGAAATATTTTGAAGAATTGGAGGAAGCGTGAATGATTAAAATTATTAAGCCTGGAACAATAACAGAATTGAGATGCTATAAATGTGGATGCTTATTCAGTTATGAAAAAGAAGATATAGAAATTAAAAAAGCGAATACATCAGACCCTTTATCTACGCAATATAAATATATAACTTGTCCACAGTGTAAAAATGAAATAACATTGGAGGCTACGAGATGATTAACTCAAATGCTGAAAATTACTGTCATGATTGTCCAGCGAATATTGATGAGATAGACCGTTACAAAGAAAATCTTTATGAGGTTTTAGAATTGTTCCGTAAGACTATTAACAAAGATTTTGATGATTGGAAAGATGCAGACAACTGGTTGTTCTCCAACTTGAATTTAACAGAAAAAGATATTTCAGACATATACAAAGGACGTTCAATCGTGTATGTAGCATCGTGTAGAAAGGAGAAAAAGAAATGATTAATTACATATTCACAATCGGTGTACTTTTCTACGCCCTGTACATCAATCATTCATGGTGCAAACACTGCAACGAATTAAACGACCGTTGGGCAGAACATTGTAACGAGTTAAACACCAGATGGTCTAAGCTTTACAGAAAAGCGGTACTCAAAAAGGAGGAAAAGAAATGAGTGAACGTAATTATGAGCGATGCAACGGATGCCCATATTATTATGAAGAGATCGATCAGTGTATGGTCGGAGACGAGGATGTTCCTGATAACTTAAAAAAGAAATGCGACAAGGAGGATAAGAAAAATGATTAAGATCGAGCACGTAGTTCTGGCAAGTCCAGAGCAGATGGAGTTTATTATTCAGGGGATGAGAAATCCTATGAATAGCTGGGAGAACAGCGATAGCTATGTAAAGATTTGTAGAACTGGTTTCCATGAAGATAGACCTTGCGATCCGGAATGCTGTAATCCTAATTGTTCAGGTCCTTATATTAATAAAGAAATTGGTCCGAACGATTTAGATCTCATGCATCGTTTATCCAACGCAGGTACAGATCATAGAAAGTTTATGAGAATGATGCCGGTGTATGTGCGAATCACTGCGCCATTGTATTGGTAGTTCTTTCTGCCAATGAAACACTTTGCCTAGTTATCGCTAGGGGTCACGCTAAATTTACATCTCCTATAATGAAAGGAGTGATTTATATGTTAGATTTAGATTTATTTTATGCGCTAGAAACTATGTCATTGATGGACGATTATGAGTTTGAAAAAATCAGACTCGAGTTTGAAAAAAATGGATATATTTTAAAACGTGACAAAAATGAAAATGGCGATACTGACATAACAGTCGAGAAAAAGTAGTATGTGTACAAAGACTCAGTGTAGAAATACATTGGGTCTTTTCTCTTTTTATATTTTGCGTGGCTAACGGGGAACCACCCATTGGAATCCCGTGGGAAACATTTCAAAAATATATTTTCGCGAAGGTTACAAATACTATTATGAAGAAAGGAGTGATACTATGAATATTGTTAGAAAAACTGTAAACAATTTTGAATATGCTTATCATAGAATAATGAGAGAATATGCTTTGAAAAAACAAGAGAAGTACATTGAACAAGACAAAAATGGTAAGTTTCAAAAATATGGTTTGAAGTTTTTATATCATTTAAAGAAGTGTGACAAAATTAATATCTAAGAGTATTAGACTCGGTGTAAATACACTGAGTCTTTTTCTTCTTATATTTTTGAAATGAACCTGTAGAGGCTATCCCCTATGCCTTCCGGGCGGGGGAGTAGGGCTACTATTGATACGTAGCTGGGTTTTAGGAAACGAATCCCATGAAAACCGAAATGGTGTCCTATTGTTTTTTTATTATTGTGTGTTAGCGAGATTTACAACTCCTTTTATGAAAGGATGGTGATATTTTATGGAGAAGAAAATAAAACGTATTCCAGTTAAGGACGAAATGAACGGGCGTCTTATGCTAGGACGAATTGCACTTGCATACGGTGAAGATGTGGCTAGTAAAATTAAAATAATTTGTGAAATTAGTTTTAATGAACCTATCTATGATTTTGGCACTGATAAAATCGTTGGCGTTTGTTCGGAATTGAAGAACTGGTATTTGGAATTTCCAGAAGAAATCAATATCACTAATTGACAAAAAGCCTCAGCTATTTTGGTTGGGGCTTTCTCTTTTACATTTCAACGCACACACGAAAACAATAGTAAAAGATAGTCCATTAATGGGAAAGAATTTGATACTTATAAAGTTGGTACTGTTGCAAACTCTTGTAGTACCATGCACAAAATCCAGGAGAAAGAGTTTACGTTGGAGGATTTTAGCTGCGAGCATTTGATTTCAGACTGGATCGGAGATAATAACGATGCTATCTGGTATAAAGACCCACCTAAAAATGGATCGATTGAATGCCCGATAATATTTTCTCCTCTGGATGCTTTAAGAATCACTATTGGAGTATTAAATACGAACCGAGAAGCTTATCTTAAAACAAAAGACAAAAAGTTCTGGTGGCAGATGATTCAACTTCTTCCGAGCAGTTACAACCAGACACGCAACGTTATGATGAATTATGAGGTGCTGGCAAATATCTATAAATCTCGCAAAGACCATAAGCTTGATGAGTGGAGAGCATTCTGTAAATGGATTGAATCTCTACCATATTCTGAACTGATTATTGGTGAAACCCAGTTTCCGCTTAGCCCATTGTTAGTCAAAGAAAAAACTGATAATTCTAGGGGTACTGGATTGTGGCAGCCGGGAGATACTGATTAAATAGGAATGATATTTGAGAACTTATCGGCTATTGCGCAATATATTTAGTTCCGTAGTATTACATACTATAAACGATATGGATGTTGCTAAAGGACAAATAATTCGATTTGAAAGGGGTATTAAAAATGTTTAATGCTAAAACAAACAATTTCATAGTCAGTACATTCATTCTTATACTTCAGTCAATTTTTTTAAATAGTGTCGGAATACATAGCACTACGAATTGGCAATGGTGGGGTATAACATTATGTACAATAATGTTCGCCTTAGTTAAAAATAAGAGATAAAGAAAGGAGTAGGGGGGGTACAGATGACAGTTATATATTTAATATTATTAATTATTTGCACGACCTGGTTACTTTCAAATTAAGGAGGATTTTATATTATGACGCATAATAAATATGACAATGATATTTTAAAGCAGCTTACAAGGATTGCCAACGCTTTAGACAGGATAGCTAAGAGATTACCAGAAGAATGTGATACAGCTGAGTACGCAAAAGAGAATCCAGATTGGACTGAGAAAATTGAAAAGATGGCTTCTGGTTATTATGCACAGGTAATAAGGTGTAAAGACTGTAAATGCTTCATACCATTGGAAGATATGAAAAAATGCCCGGAATACAAGGATTACCCGTTTGAGGCGGCAGAAAAGGTACATGCAGATGGCATATGTACAAATACTGATAAATGGGTTTATATACATGATTTCTGTAGTGAGGCTAAAAACTCGCAGTAAAAACATGTTCCTTAATGAATAAATTATAATCTAAGGAGGATTTATATTATGACATCAGAAGAAAGAATTGATGAACTTGAAAAGAGGGTTCGTATTATGGAACTGAAAAATGATAATCTGAGCGAGCGTTTAGACAACATGTCTGAGCAATTACAGATTGTTAATGATTCGTTAGTTAAAATATACGGCATTCTTGACCTTCAGGATAAAATCAATCGTATTAACATGATGACTAAACAGTAATAATTTATTAAAGCAAAGGGCTTGAGTCTTAGGACTTAGGCTCTTTCTTTTTATATTTAGGAGGTAATATTCAATGATGACACAGGAACAGATGGAAGTTAAAATCATGAAGTTAGAAACAGAAAACGACGAGATTAAGAGGACTATATCAGAAATGCAGCAGGAAATAAAAAAGACAGTCAGTTTACTTGAACAAATGGCTGACTTGATGACTTCGGGAAAGTAGGCAATAACTATGGCAAAGAAAACAACAAAATTTATATTATTAGGATTAATGATTTCGGTTATTATATGTACCTTAACTGGCTGTGAAATGTTTAACAGCGGCGTACAATCAATAAAAGGAAGTATCGAAGGCAATGAATATTTGGCTGAATTTTATACCAATAACGGTGAAAAATTCATGGTTATGCATGGCGAGCGTATAGACCTTAATGCTAACACCGTAAGAGAATACAATTATGCTGAGGGTGGTTATAACAAAGTACAGTCATCAGTTGTAACAATCACCATAGACGGTAAAGAAGTGGAAAACTGTGGAAGTACAGTGATTTTTGCAGAGGAAGGGCTTGAGCCGGATGTAGACTTCGAGCAGCAGGATATTAAAAGTGATAGTACTGGAAATATAGGGGAACTCCCAATTGTAGCTAATACAGTAAATCGTTATAAGAATATGTTCGGTAAAGCGAGAACAGTAGTAATTCAATCACAACTTGGTGATCCAATATGTGCATATTCAGGAGATAGTGTTTATTACGAAGTTTGTGAGAAGTTACCTAAAACTACAAAGTTATCAATAGATGGTAAGGCTTTATATATACATAGAGCCAACTTTCAGATTATTGATAATAGTTTGTTGGATTGATAAGAAAGGATATTAATTATGGCAAAGATATTATTAAGTGAGAGCGCTATGAAAGCTCTTAATAATGGCGAGATTGTAAGTGTTATGATTTATGGATATTTAATTGGCATTCAGAAAGACACTAGAAAACCAGAAAAGAAAACAGAGGGGGTAGATGAATAATGTCTGATATTAAAAAATGTGATAGATGTGGAAAAACATATGAGTATGATTTTTCTGACAAACCAACTGATACTGAAACGAGATATCTAACTACCATTACTTTGAATGCAAAAGATTTGTGGAACCATGAATATCATAAAACTTATGATTTGTGTGCAGACTGCTGTGCATCTTTAATGGAATGGTTAAATTTTGATATGGCTGAGGAAAGGAAAGACTAATGATATGTGATTGGAATGAAGTATTTAACCCTACTCCTGAACAGAAAAAATATTATGAAGATGAATATAAAAAACTATTACAAAGCGCATATGATAAACATAAATGTTTTACATGCAGACATTATATTTCTGATGAACCTGAGCGAGACTTTATTCAACCTTGTCCCATATGTGAGATTACTGGTCATGCTGCTGTTAAAACTTGTGATAAATATGAAAGCAACAGCAAGGAGGAAATACAATGAAAGAGATGCTTAATCTATATTTTGCTAGTAAGGCTCTGAAATACGGGTTTGAGCCGGCTAGCGTTAGATACCGTTTATATTCTTGGTTAGTTCGTAAGACTGATTAACATACGCGGCATATACTTATTATATTATGAGAAAATAATAAGGAGGATTTATATTATGCTTACATTTATGTTTGACACTATTGAGGAATTGGTGAAGTTCAGAGAGGATCACATTAAAAAATACAATGAGGTTCCTAGAATTTCAGCAGTATTTCATGGAAAAGAACATACATATTTTGCAAGGGTTAATATGTAGTAATCATTAAAAGAAATGTTCTTGGCATTTGCTGAGGCTTTTCTTTTTGCTCTATTGAGTATGGTCGTGTGAGATACATAGTGTGTTATGGAAAGGATGGTGATATTTATGACAGATATTGAAAAGCAAATAGAGGCTATGGGATATGAAATTCGTGTTAGTGACATGTCTAATGAATATATTGTTTATGAAAATAAAAAAAGTGATCAAGAAGTAATCTTAGAATGGGATTACGAAGATCAGTATTGTATGATGCATTCACAAACAATATCAAGAGAAAAAGATTGGATAGGACAGACACATCAAATGCCTATGCCATTAACTATTTGTGAAGCTGAAATATTTATGGCTAGACTTAAAGAATTACGAGAGTCCTAACAAGGGCTCTTTCTTTTTATATTTAGGAGGGTTTATGAATATAGTTAGTGGATATTGGAAGAGTATTGATGGCTCCGTTACGTACGGATATTGTACTTGTGGTAGAGAGGTAAAATCTACCAAAGAGGGAAGAGATGAAAAATGTCCTATGTGTGGAGCAAAAATTGTGTGGGATTTGGGTAATCCTGAGTTATGGATTGGACAGAAAAAGCAGTGATTTTATGTGTAACCAATTGGTTACTGATATGTTTTTTGAAGAATTTTTATATGATTTTATATTTTTGAAAAATCGCATTTTTGACTGGTGTAACCGTTTGGTTACTCGATGGTATTTATTATGATACAAAAAGGCTAAAAAACGGCTATTTTTGGTCATTTTTGGCTATATTTTGCCTATTTTTGGCTAACATCGCATAATTAATACCAAAGTGTTAACCGACTGGTTACACCCCCTTATTACATAATAAAAAAATTAAATATATTAAAGGACTTTTTGCAGGTGTAACCAATTGGTTAATACCCCTTTATTTTTAGCACAAAGAAAGGAGAGTAACATGCATAACAACGAATATATAAGCGAAGTTGAGTTTATAGATATCTTTGCAGATAACTTAAGAGATATTATGTATGAAATGGATATAAGCGAAGGAGAGTTAGCAAGAAGGACTGGGTTATCCAAAATGGCAATCAGCAGGTATCTTAATAAAAAAAGAATGCCAACATTAAAAGCACTGGTAAATCTATCATATGTACTCTGTGTACCAATAACTGATTTAATACCAACATATGCAATGATTGATTAGAAGATATAATGGAGGATTTATATTTATGAAAAATAATGTAAGGGTAGAAATAATAGAAACTGGTGAAGTATTTGATTCTATAACGGCGTGTGCCAATTATATTGGAGGAAATGCAAGACATGCCAGTATTGTGAGTCGGAATCCGAGAATGACTTGCAAAGGCTATCATATAGTTCGAATAGATGAACCGATTCCCGAAATTGATTTATCGAGAAGTTTTGTCGGACGACCTGGAATTCGTGTAAGGATTGTTGAGACAGGCGATGAATTCGATTCAATCAAAGAGTGCGCAGAATTTATGAATTGTAGTAGTGGGAGAATACATGATGCTCTTACAGGTTACAATAATATTCATACATATAACGGTTATCATTTTACATATGTGTGAATTATATTTATGGGCTTTAGTGTGACAAACTAAGGCTCTTATTTTTTGCTTATGGTATTAATTATGCGAGCGTAAAAAACATGCCCTTTTATAGGAGAGATAACTAAAAACGCGCTATTTATATTTTTTTTTGGAACGTACTCAGGCGACCTTCGGGCCCTGGGTCTTTTTATTTTTGTGACTAATTAATTGAGAGGAGAATAGTTATGAAAAAAGAAAGTGAATTCCAGGCAAGTCTTAAGAAAGAATTAAAAAAGATGTTTCCTGGATGTATTGTAACCAAATTAGATGCTGGTTGTATTCAAGGAATACCAGACCTACTTATTCTGTATGGAAAGCATTGGGCTACACTTGAAAATAAGAGGAGTGCTAATGCTAAGAAAAGACCTAATCAGGATTTTTATGTCAATAAGATGAATGATATGTCGTTTTCCAGATTTATATATCCAGAGAATAAGGAGGAAGTATTAAATGAACTTCGTAAAGCATTTGAATCTTGAAGGATTACATGCACCATTTAGTGCAAGTCAATCAGCATGGCTACGATATTCTGATGATAAGGCAATTGCTGTTTATAGAAAAAAGAAAGCAGCAGAGATGGGAACCAGACTTCATGCATGGGCTAAAGACACAATTGATCTAGGTATTAAACAGGCAAGGAGTAATAAAACACTATGTGCATATGTCAATGATGCAATTGGTTTTCGGATGAACACTGAAGTAGTTTTATATTATTCAGATTATTTCTTTGGAACAGCAGATGCTATATCTTTTAATAAAAATGTATTGAGAATACATGATTTAAAAACTGGCGATTCAGGACATATGGAACAGCTTATGGTTTATGCTGCGTTGTTCTGTTTGGAATACAGAGTGAAGCCTGGTGATATTAGGATAGAGCTTCGTCTTTATAAAAATGATGAGGTCGAAGTATTTAATCCTACAGCAGAAGATATTTTACCAATCATGGATAAAATTGTTAGTCTTAATAAAATTATGGAAGAAATTGACGAGGGGGTAAGATAACATGAATTCAGTAGCAGAAGAGATTCTTTCCTATATGGGAAGTCAAGCATTCAGTGAAGAAGATTTTCTTGCTCATTATGGAATGCCTCGTCGAAGTGGAAGATATCCATGGGGCTCGGGAGAGGAGCCATTTCAGCATAGCGGAGATTTCTTATCAAGAGTAGAAGAGATGAGAAAATCTAAGTTTACTTATACTGATGAAGATGGTGTGAAATGGACTGGCGACAATGCAATAGCTAAATCTCTTGGGTACACTTCAAGCGATTTTAGAACTGTATGTGCCATCGCTAATAATGAGCGTAGAGCCGTAAAAGTTGCTGCCGCTAAAGCATTAAAAGAAAAAGGATTTAATGCAACTGAAATTGGTAGGCAGATGGGAATTAATGAATCGTCTGTCAGGTCTTTACTCGATGAAAAAGCAGAAGAGAGAATGAACCAGGCTAGAGCAACTGCTGATTTTTTAAAAGAACAAGTTGATAAAAAGAAAATGATAGATGTTGGTTCAAAAGCCAACCTTGAATTAAATGTTTCTAAAGAGAAAATGGATCAGGCTCTTTATATGTTGCAGGCAGAAGGTGGTTATGAAATCTGGGGAAATAGATTTCCACAGGCAACTAATAAAGGACAGTTGACAACTCAGAAGGTTCTGTGTGTTCCTGGAACACCACACAGCGCCATATACGATTTTGGTAAGGTTCAGACTATTGGCGATTATATTACTAGAGATGATGGAAAAACATTTGAAAAGAAGTTTCATTATCCTGAGAGTTTAAATTCTAAGCGTCTTGAAATCTGTTATGCAGAAGATGGTGGTATAAAGAAAGATGGTCTTATTGAACTTAGAAGAAATGTTCCAGACCTTTCATTAGGAGAGTCTCGATATTCTCAGGTTCGTATTATGGTGGATGGTAAGAAATATATAAAAGGAATGGCAGTATATGCTGATGACTTACCAGAAGGCATAGACGTTAGATTTAACACCAATAAATCAAACAAGTTATCTAAGCTGGAATGTCTCAAGGATGTTAAGAGCGACCCAGACAATCCTTTTGGAGCCCTCATCAAAGAAGAAGGCGGACAGTATTGGTATACAGATTCAAAGGGTAAAAAGAAGCTTGGGTTAATTAATAAAACAAGAGAAGAAGGAGAATGGGAAGAATGGAAAGATTCTTTGCCATCTCAGTTCTTGTCAAAACAGAATAAGGTATTAGCTGAGAAACAGCTAGGAATTGCCAAGGCAGATAAGCAGTCTGAGTTTGATGACATAATGGCATTGAACAATCCTACTATTAAAAAATATTATCTTGATAAATTTGCATCATCATGCGACTCAGCAGCAGTGCATTTACAGGCAGCTGCATTGCCAGGTCAGAAGTATCACGTAATATTACCATTAACTACAATGAGCGATAGAGAAGCTTATGCTCCTGATTATGCTGATGGAACTAAACTTGCATTGGTAAGATACCCGCATGGTGGAACATTTGAAATACCGATAGTTACTGTTAATAATAGAAATAAAGAAGCTATTAAGATGATTGGTAAGTCTTCAACAGATGCTATAGGTATTAGTGCTAATGTCGCAGGAAGATTATCTGGTGCAGATTTTGATGGCGATACTGTTATGTGTATTCCAACCCATGATAGGGGCGGAAAAGTAAAAATTACATCTACTCCAGAATTAAAAGACTTAGAGGGATTTGACCCTAAGCTTAATTACGGTGGAGAATGTATAAAAGATAGTGATGGTAAAGAACATTATTATCGTAATGGTAGAGAGTATCGCCTGATGACAAAGACTGATACTGAGATGGGAAAAATTTCTAATCTTATTACTGATATGACCCTGATAGGTGCAACTGAAGATGAACTTGCAAGAGCGGTAAAACATTCAATGGTTGTTATCGATGCAGAGAAACATCATCTGGATTATAAGCAGAGTGAGCTTGATAATAACATTGTTGCACTTAAGAAGAAGTATCAGGGGAAAGCTCAAGGCGGAGCCGCTACAATTATCTCGCAATCAAAAGGCGAGTATGATGTAGATAAAAGACAGGGTACTCCTCGTACTAATCTTAAGCGTAACGAGTATAAGAACAATCCAGAAAAGGGAGACATTTGGTATGACCCAAGTCGACCTGAAGGTGCCCTTCTCTACAAGAAAGCTGACGATGCTGATTATCAGATAACCAAGGTTAATAAGAGAACTGGTGAGGTAACCACTATTACTAAAACCCGCCAACAGAAGAGTACTAAGATGGCCGAGACAGATGACGCCAATACACTAGTATCTACTCATCGTCATCCTATGGAATTAGTGTATGCTGATTACGCTAATGCAATGAAAGATATGGCTAACAAGGCTAGAATCGCTATAGCAGATACAGGTAAGGTTGCATACAGTAGGGAGGCTAAGAGTAAGTATGAGGGGGAGGTAAAATCTCTTTTAGAAAAACTTAATAATGCTGAAAAGAATGCCGTTAGAGAGAGAGCCGCACAGAGAATTGCTAATGCCAACATAAATGAGAAATTAGAAGCTAATCCTGATATGAAAGCTAAAGATAAAAAGAAAGTTTCTCAGCAGGCTTTAAGTAAGGCAAGACTTGAAGTCGGTTCTGTTAAGAGACGAGATAGAAACATAGTAATCACTGATAACGAATGGGAAGCTATTCAGGCAGGTGCTGTGAGTGAAACGATTCTTAAACGAATACTGAATAATTCAGACCCAGATTCGTTGAGGGCAAAGGCAATGCCTAAAGAATCATCAGCCTTATCAGATGTTAAGATAGCCAGAATTAAAGCGATGTCTGCTTCATACACAATTGCACAGATAGCTGATAAACTTGGCTATTCAACATCAACAATTTCTAAAGCTTTGAAAGGAGGAAATTAAGCATGACTAAAACATCTAATGATTGTAGATTGACTACATTTGACAATCCTTACAATCCATTTACACAGTTTGCTGAATGGTTGTTGTTTGACAATTCAAAAGATTACTTTACATTAAACAAACTTGCTAGAATTGAACAAGTTGATGAAAGTATGTCTGAGAATGAAATAAACATTGAACATGAAAGAGCAATTGATGAAATTATACAGAACGATTTCCTCAACATCTATAAAAAAGTGTACAGAAATGAAGAAGTAAATGAACAGATCGCATGATATATGTGTAAAAGCATAGAGGGGGGTCTAAAAATGAACACCCCCTCCCATCATCGCGCCGGTCTTTATATTTTCCCCGGAGGGAATTTTCGAAAAAGCAAATCCATTTTTTAGACAGCATTTAAAAGAACCTATAATATTTAAAGCATTTAGTACAAGTTGTAAGTCACCTCTCGATTATATTTTATTGCGCCATGATGTAAATTCTCTCTTTCTTTGGGTATTATAGGTTCTTTTAAGTGCTGTCTTATCATTTATAAAGACTACAAAACTAACTGAGAAGTATAAGAAAGGAGGCGGTAAGGATGCCCAAAGTCAAGAATTCTGATACTCAAAGAAGAATGCGTCCGGCATTAACACCAGAAGCACGAGAGAATCAGCTCATTTCTTTAGCTGTAGACCTTGCCGAAAAGCAGTTAAGAGAGGGGACAGCTTCATCTCAGGTGATTACACATTATTTGAAGATGGGTTCTCCAAGTGAACGACTCAAAAGAGAACAAATGGAAGAAGAGAACGAGTTACTTAAGGCTAAGACCAAAGCCATCAGAGAGTCAGGAGACATGTCTGTAATGTATGAAAAAGTTATAAAGGCAATGCAGTCGTATTCTGGAAAGGATGAAGATGAGTAGGATTCTTTCATATTCGGAACTAATTACTATCCCCACTTTTGAGGAGCGATTTGAATATCTAAGTTTGAATGGACGAGTTGGTGATGCAACATTTGGATTTGATAGATATCTAAATCAGGCATTTTACAAGTCTAAAGAGTGGCAGCGTATACGGGATTTTGTGATAATCCGAGATAATGGTTGTGATTTGGCTTTTTCTGGTAGGGAGATTTATGAGCGAATAATTATTCATCATCTTAATCCTTTGACTAAAGAAGATGTAATTCAGCATACGAGAAAATTACTTGATCCAGAAAATCTTGTATGTACGATTAAACAGACCCATGATGCGATTCACTATGGAGATAAAAATTTATTAATGAAGAATCCAGTTGAACGAAAAATAAACGACACATGTCCTTGGAGACATTAACGGAGGAGATATGACAGATAGTATATTAAATTCAATAAAAGGATTGCTATATATAGATGAATCTGAAAAAGGATTTGATAGTGACATAATTATGCATATCAATTCTGTATTCATGGTGCTTAATCAGCTTGGTGTCGGCCCAGACGAAGGATTTACAATAAGCGATGATTCGGCAACATGGTCAGATTTTCTTGGCAAAGATAAATCATTAGAAGGTGTGAAGACCTATGTTTACATGAAGGTTAGAATGATTTTTGACCCGCCAACTAGCAGTTCAGTAATGGATTCTATGAAGCGGTCAATTGATGAATTTGAATGGCGATTAAATATTGCCGCATCAAATAAAAAGTAGAGGGTAATTATGGAACAGAACGAATTAATGCATTACGGAGTTATGGGAATGAAATGGGGGATAAAAAGAGCCGCTTCCAAGAGTTCCCAAAACAATAAATTAGAATTGAAAGCCTTGAGATATGATAAGAAAGCAGCAATTCAATCAAAAAAATCAGAAAATGCACATTCTAAGAATGATCTTGGTACAGCAAATAAGAAGGCTAAAAAAGCAAACGAATATTTGAAGAAAGCAGCTAAATTACAGACTAAAGCGTTAAAAACAGACAATGACATAAAGCGAAGTAATTTAGAGAAAAAAGCGGAAACCCTTAAGTATAAATCGGCAAAAAAAAACATAGATGCAGACAGGATTTCAAAACTAACTGGATATGGTTATGAGGCTATGCACTATTCTGTTAAATCAGATAAATTTAAAAAGAAAGCTGCAAAAGCACGAATGATGATTTCCAGTAATAACAAATACATCGCAATGATGAATCATCGTGTTAGTACGTTGCCAAAAGACAAACAGGAATTAGCGATGAAGTACCTGGGTAAATAGGAGGCTCAAAATGGAAAACGAATTATACCATCATGGCGTCCTAGGTCAGAAATGGGGCGTAAGAAGATACCAGAATAGAGATGGAAGTCTTACTATGGCTGGAAAGAAGCGTGCGTTGCGAATCCAGAACGACTATACAGAACTTACTAATAATAAGAAGTATAGAGACCGTAATGGTAATATGACATATGCTGGTCGTAAAAAGGCTCTTGCTTTACAGAATGAATATACAAATGTTACTGGTAAAAAACACCTTATAGCATTCAATAATAAGACTGGCGCAAACAAGCAGCCTCATCAGAAGAGTATTAGTGAGATGAGTAATCAGGAATTACAGGCAAAGGTTGATAGACTTCGATTAGAGAAGCAATTAAAAGACCTTACGCCAGAGTATAAAACAGCTGGTCAGAAATTTGTCGGCTTTGTCAAGGACACATCAATGTCCATAATTAAGGATAAGGGAACTAGAATACTTGGTGACTATGTCGATAAGCAGGTTCGAGATGCTATAGGACTTAATAAGAAAGACCCATTAACCAAGTCTCAGAAACTTGCTCAGGATGCCAAAGATGCGGCAAACAAGAAAGTAATTGCTCAGGTTGAAGATTACTTTAAAGAGCGAGATAAAGGCAAGAATACAGCAACTGAGGCTAAGAAAGATTCTGGATATACTATGACAGAAGCTCAGAAGAAAGAACATGATGCATTATTTGGTAATCATGAAACAAAAACTGAATCAGATGCTGAAAAGCGCAAAAGAGAACATGACCGATTGTTCTCAGGAAGATATGTAGATTAAGGAGAATATATGGCGTTATCGAATACAGCCACACCGATTTATTATGGCAGGTTTCGAGATGCCGTAATTAGAGGCGAAATACCAGTATGCGAGGAAATTTCTATGGAGATGAATCGTATAGATGCTCTTATAGCAAATCCTGGTGTATGGTATGACGATAAAGCGGTAAATGGCTTTATAAAATATTGTGAGAGTGAACTTACATTAACTAATGGCGATGATTTATTTCTTCTCGATTCATTTAAGCTGTGGGCTGAGGAAATTTTTGGTTGGTATTATTATATAGAACGAAGTATTTACGTGCCAGACAAAGATAATCATGGCGGACATTACGAGAAGAAAATCATAAGAAAAAGGCTTATAAATAAGCAGTATTTAATCGTTGCCAGAGGCGCAGCTAAGTCAATGTATGCATCATGCATACAAAATTATTTCTTGAATGTAGATACATCTACATCGCATCAGATAACAACAGCCCCAACAATGGCCCAGGCAGAAGAGGTTATGTCACCTTTTAGAACAGCCATAACAAGAGCCAGAGGTCCATTATATCAATTCTTAACAGAAGGTTCATTGCAGAACACAACCGGTTCAAAAGCTAACCGAGTTAAACTAGCAAGTACTAAGAAGGGTATACAGAATTTCCTTACAGGCTCATTGCTAGAAGTAAGACCTATGTCAATCGATAAATTGCAGGGATTACGAGTTAAAGTGGCCACTGTCGACGAATGGCTTTCTGGTGATGTTAGAGAAGATGTTGTTGAGACACTTGAACAGGGAGCTGCAAAGGAACAGGGTGGTGGACAGAATGACGATTATTTAATAGTCGCCATTAGTTCCGAAGGTACTGTTCGTAATGGTTCTGGCGATTCAATCAAAATGGAGTTAATGAAAATCCTTAAGGGAGAACATAATGCTCCTCATACATCTATTTTCTGGTACAAGCTCGACAGCATTGATGAAGTAGGTGACCCGTCTAAGTGGCTCAAAGCCAATCCTAATCTGGATAAGACCGTTACATATGAGACATATCAAGAAGCGGTCGAAACAGCTGAAAAAAATCCTGCTAAGAGAAACGATATACTTGCAAAGCGATTCGGACTTCCGATGGAAGGTTATACGTATTACTTTACATATGAAGAAACTCTTCCACATAGAAAGAAGGAATTTTGGCAGATGCCTTGTGCGTTGGGAGCAGACCTTTCTCAAGGCGACGATTTCTGTGCTTTTACATTTCTATTTCCTCTATCCAGCGGTTCATTCGGAGTTAAAACCCGTAACTATATAACAGAATTAACATTAAAAAAACTACCTTTGGCTCTTAGGAATAAATATGAAGAGTTCATTAATGAAGGTAGTCTTATTGTTATGCCTGGAAATATCTTAGACATGATGCAGGTTTATGATGATTTGGATGAATTCATAATTCGAACCGCTTATGACGTAAGATGCTTCGGTTATGACCCATATAATGCTAAAGAGTTTGTTGAACGATGGGAACGAGAAAATGGAGCATACGGAATAGAAAAAGTTATACAGGGGGCTAAGACTGAATCTGTACCATTAGGAGAGTTAAAGAAATTAGCTGAAGAAAGAATGTTGTTGTTCGACGAGGGGTTGATGACATTCACAATGGGAAATTGTATCACCATAGAAGATACCAATGGTAACCGTAAATTATATAAAAACAGATACGATGCCAAGATTGACGCTGTGGCTGCAATGATGGATGCATTTGTAGCATATAAGCACAATCGTGAGGCTTTTGAGTAGGAGACAAATTAAATGGAGTTATCTATTACTGATAGAATGAAGCACGCATTTAATGCGTTTATGAATCGAGACCCTACAGCTTATTATAATAGGAATCTTGGTTCTAGTTATTCCATACGACCCGACCGACCGAGATTAAGTCGGGGAAATGAGCGTTCAATTATTACTGCAATATTCAATCGAATAGCGATGGATGTGGCGGCAATAGATATAATGCATTGCAGATTGGATGAGAACAATCGATTCATAGAAAAAATCGATTCTGGACTCAACAATTGTTTGAATCTGGAAGCAAATGTAGACCAGAGTGGACGAGCATTTATACAGGATGCAGTTATGTCTATGTTAGATGAGGGTGTGGTTGCACTTGTTCCAGTTGACACTGATTTGAATCCAGCAAGCACTGATTCATATGACATACTTACAATGAGAACTGGAAAGATTCTTGAATGGTATCCAGCACATGTCAAAGTAAGGCTTTACAATGACCGTACTGGAGAGAAAGAAGACCTTATACTGGCTAAGCGAGACGTTGCAATTATTGAAAATCCATTATTCGCCATAGTCAATGAGCCTAATTCAACGATGCAGCGACTTATGAGAAAATTAAGTTTACTAGATGTGACAGATGAACAAACGGCATCAGGAAAGCTGGATTTGATCATTCAGTTGCCGTATGTAGTCAAGTCAGAGGCGAGACGTGAACAGGCTAATCAGCGTCGAAAAGATATAGAACAACAGTTAGCAGAAGGTAAATATGGAATTGCATATACCGATGGTACCGAGAAAATCACTCAGCTTAACCGTTCGGTAGAAAATAATCTCATGAAACAAGTCGAATACCTGACTAATATGGTATACAGTCAAATAGGCATTACTCAGTCAGTTTTAGACGGAACTGCTGATGAAAAAACAATGCTTAACTATAACAACCGAACAGTCGAACCGATTGTATCGGCTATCGTTGATGAGCTGAAGCGTAAGTTCCTTACAAAAACAGCTCGTACTCAGCTGCAATCAATATCGTTCTTTAGAGACCCATTTAAACTGGTTCCAGTAAACGATATTGCTGAAATCGCAGATAAATTCACTAGAAATGAAATTATGACTTCAAATGAAATTCGCCAGATTGTTGGAATGAAGCCTTCTAATGACCCTAAGGCGGACCAGCTTATTAATAGTAACATTAGTCAGGCTAAAGAAGATAATGTTCCTAGTGAGGGAAATGAAGAATATGGAGAAGGAGGAAAAAGTCAAAATGAGTAACTACGATTTTAGTGGCTATGCTACTAGAAATGACTTGCTGTGTCAGGATGGTCGAACAATACGACAGAATGCATTCGTTGATAACGATGGCTGTGAGGTTCCGCTTGTGTGGAACCATGAACACAATGACCCTAATGCTGTATTAGGACATGCGGTATTGGAAAATCGTAAAGATGGTGTTTATGCATACGGTATATTCAATGATACTGAACAGGGTCAGATGGCGAAGAAACTGGTTCAGAAAGGTGATGTTAGATCATTATCGATATGGGCAAATCAGTTAAAGCAGATAGGTAATGATGTAATCCACGGAAACATCAGGGAACTCAGTCTTACATTGGCTGGATCGAACCCAGGTGCGTACGTGGATTTTGTTATGGCTCACAGTGTTGAGGAAGAGGATACATTATACGCTTCGTATGATGAGAATATCATGCTTTATCACTCGGCTGATGAGTCAGAGAAAAAGGAGGACAAGCAGGAAATGGCAGACAACGCAAAGTCACAGGAAGACAACAGTGATGATAAGACTGTTAAAGATGTAATCAAGACAATGAATGAAGAACAGAAGAATGTTCTTTATACACTTATTGGAATGGCTCGAGAAGATAGAGCTTATGATGAAGATGAAAAAGGAGGAAATGGAAACATGAAACATAATGTTTTCGACAATGAAGGTGATACAAGACAGTCTAATGTTCTTAGTCACTCAGATGAGCAGCAGATTATTTCACTTGCTAAGCAGACAGGTGTTGGAAGTCTTAAAGCTGCTATGGAAATCTTTGCAGAAGAGAGCGGTACATTAGCTCATGGTGTGTTTGGAGATGAAACAGAGAAGTTATTCCCAGAATATGAGCTTCTTAAGAAGGGTGAGCCAGAAACACTCGAGAGAGATCAGAGCTGGATTGGACATGTAATTTCTGGTATTCATAAGAGTCCAATTAGTAGAATCAGAACAAGACAGGCTGATGCTCGTATTGCTGAACTCAGAGCCAAGGGATATCAGAAGAAGGGTTCTTATAAGCAGGAAATGGCTGACATCAAGCTTATTGGAAGAACAACCGATCCACAGACAATATTTATCAAAGCAGATATGCACAGAGATGATATTACTGATATCGTAGATTTTGATGTTGTAGGATATCAGTGGAGACTCATGAGACATATTCTTGATGAGGAACTTGCTCTTGCTGCTTTAATTGGCGATAGTAGAGATGAGGCTGACCCAGATAAAATTCACGAAGAGCATATTCGTTCTATTTGGAATGATAATGATCTTTATTGTATTCATCAGTCAATCGACTATGAAGAAATGAAGACAAAGCTCAATGGTACTAATACTGGAGCTAACTTCGGAGAAGAATACATTAAGGCTGAAGCAACAATTGCCGCAGCACTTAATGCAAGAGAAAAGTATAAGGGTTCGGGTAGCCTTGATTACTACTGCACACCACATGCACTTAATGTTATGTTACTCGCTAGAGATCTTAACGGTAGAAGAATCTACTCTTCAAAGGCTGACCTTGCAGCAGCACTTAATGTAGAAAATATCTACACCGTAGAGCAGTTTGAGGGAAAGACAAGAGAGGTAACTTCAGGCGGAACTAAGAAGCTTGTAGGTCTCTTTGTTAATCTTGGAGACTATCAGTTCGGTTCCACAAAGGGTGGTGAAATCACAAAGTTTGACGACTTTGATATGGATTTCAATAGATACAAGTATATGCTTGAAACAAGACTTTCAGGTTCATTAACAAAGCTGTATTCAGCTATTGCGCTTGAAGAAGATGCCTAATAAGTCTAAAAAAGTAAATAAGTAGGAGGAAGAATGATGGATAGAGTATTTCACCATGATGACAGCATGTATGTTGCTGCAAATAAGGTCTATACAAAGGCTGACGGAGTTGCTTATTCAGATGCAGAGTGCAAGGTATCGATTGATGCTGAAACTCTTGAAAAGCTGTTCTTAGAAGGAATGGTTGTAGTAGTTGATGGCGCTTCTTATAAGCCAATCAGCTGTAAAGTTGCATCAAAGGTAGCAACAGTTACATACGTAACAGCTGACAGTTCTGCGGCTACAACAGCTAAGCTCGCAACAGTTAAGTCTAAGTAGTCGGAGGATAAAAAGATGGGTAAATGGACTGGAAAGGTCGGATTTGCAGTTAACGGTGAAGTTGAGCCTGGATTATGGGTAGATGAAGTAGTTGAGAAAGTGTATAAAGGCGAACTGCTTAGTGATAGATGGAGACGACAGAATTCCATTGGAGTTAATGACAACATCAACTTATTGAATTCCATAAGCATAATTGCAAATCCATATGCTTTTGAGCATTGCTCATCGATTGCTTACGTTGAAATCAAGGGGGAGAAATGGAAAGTGACTGATATAGATGCTTCCACTCCTCCTAGATTAATACTGACTGTAGGGGGTGTATACAATGGCGAGCAGGCTTGAATTGCAGACAAAACTTGAAGAGTTATTGGGAACTAGGCATGTGTATTATCAATCCCCCGCCTCAGTCAAAATGGAGTATCCAGCTATAGTGTATTCACTGAACAACAGAGATATAAGAAAAGCGGATAACTCAGTATATACAGCAAACACAAGATATACAGTCACGGTAATTGATAAACGACCAGATAATTCAGTAATCGATAAGTTACTGGAATTACAGTATTGCTCATATGACAGGCAGTATATATCTGACAACCTTTACCATGATGTATTAACACTATATTTTTAATGGAGGAACATAAATGGCTAAGTTAAAATGGGACGTTTCTGGGGAACGTTTATATGAAACAGGTATTAGCAATGGTGTATTATACGTTCAGGACGAGAACGGAAAATATCCAAAGGGCGTTGCTTGGAATGGTTTAACAGCAGTTACAGAGAGTCCATCTGGAGCTGAATCAACAGCATTATATGCTGACAACATCAAGTATCTTAACCTCTTATCAACAGAGGAATTTGGTGCAACAATTGAAGCTTATCAGTCACCAGTTGAATTTGATGAGTGTGACGGTTCAAAGGCTGTCGTTGATGGTGTTACATTTGGTCAGCAGGATAGAAAGCAGTTTGGTCTTGCTTATAAGACAATTCTTGGTAACGATATTGATAAGAATAATCACGGCTATAAGTTACATATTGTATATGGAGCTTTAGCTGCACCATCAGAGAAAGCTTACAATACCGTTAATAATGACCCAGAGGCTATTACATTATCATGGGAGATTTCAACAACTCCGGTTGAGGTTGAAGGATTTAAGCCAACAGCAACAGTTATTATTGACAGCACAAAGATTGATGCTCAGAAGCTTAAGAAGCTTGAAGACATTCTCTTCGGTGCAGATGCTGGAGATGGTCCAAGACTTCCGCTTCCTGATGAAATAGTAACTCTCATGAAAGCAGCAGAATAATAAGAATATTATGATCATTTTTGACTCCGCTTGAAATATAGCGGGGTCTTTTTTTATTTAGGAAGGAGAATTTACGATATGTTAAAGATTACAAAAACATATGAAGATTGGAATGATACAGAAAGAACCGAGGACTTTTATTTTAATCTTACTGAGGCCGAGATTACAGAGCTTCAGATTGGTACAGTTGGCGGATTCGCAGAAACAATTGAGAAGATAGTTAATGCAAAGGACCAGTCTGAACTTATTAAGATTTTCAAGGAACTTGTTCTTATGGCATACGGTAAGAAATCAGCAGATGGTAAGAGATTTATGAAAGATGATGATACTAAGAAGGAATTTGTGGAGAATCCAGCTTATTCTATTATCTTCATGGAACTTGTATCAGATGCAGAAAAGGCTGCTGAATTCATTAACGGCATTATGCCAAAGAGTATTGATAAAGCCGAACTCCAGAAGAAAACTAATGAGTTAATGGCTAAGTATAACTAAGAAAAATCAGGGAGGTAAGAGATATGCTTCAGATAGTTGTTCCACCACCTTTATTAGAAGAATGGGATGAGTTGAGGGAAGAATTTGTATATCACGAATCTGGTAAGCCGTATGTGCTACAACTTGAACATTCTCTTATCTCGCTTTCAAAATGGGAAGAAAGGCATTGTAAGCCGTTCATATCATCAGAGAAAAACGAAGAAGAGACTCTGGATTACATTCGATGTATGACACTTACACCGCATGTTCCTAATGAAATATATGACCGCTTAACAAAAGAAAATATAAAAGAAATTTTAGACTACATTGAAGCTCCGATGACTGCCACTACTTTTTCAGATAGAGGGCCTAAAACCCCTAGCCGAGAAAAAGTGACCGCGGAGCTTATTTATTATTGGATGATTAAATGTCAGATACCTATTGAGTTTCAGAAATGGCATCTCAATAAGTTAATAACATTAATACGGGTTTGTGAAGTAAAAGATTCACCACCTAAGAAGCATAGTCAACGGGAATTACTTAATCATCATGCTGCTGTAAATGCAGCAAGACGAAAAGCACACACGAAAGGATGATTATTATGGAATTTTATGGAATCGATGTATCACATTATCAGGGAAATATAGATTGGAACGCAGTAGCTAAGACTGGTATTAATTTTGCATTTGTTAAGGCTGGCGGTTCTGAAGATGGAATTTATACAGAATCAATGTTTGAAAAGAATTATGCAGGAGCAAAAGCTTCCGGATTAAATGTAGGAGCCTATTATTTTCCAGGTTCTAATTTTACATCAGAAGAAGCAGGAATCGCCGATGCTAGACGTTTCTTGGATATCATTGCTGGTAAGACATTTGAAATGCCGGTTGCTATCGATTTGGAAGGCACTAAACCGGAAGATAAAGATGGAGCTACCATAGCTACCATAGCATTTTGCAAGATTATGGAAGCTGCTGGCTATTATGTAATGATTTATGGCGGCGACATATTCAGCTTCAACGATCGTTTAAATCTTGGTGAATTAGACGAATTCGATAAGTGGGTTGCCAGATATGGCTCAGAACCACAGTATGTAAAGGAATATGGCATTTGGCAGTATTCATCAACTGATTATGTTGACGGTATTACAGAAAATACAGTTGATAAGGATGTAGCATATAAGAACTATCCAGAAATTATCAAGAATGCTGGACTTAATGGTTTTTCATCAGATGCTGTAGATGAACCAGAAAATGAGACTCCAGATGAACCTGCTATTGAAGAGCCAGAAGAATCGTCAGATGAACCAGTCACTTATGTAATACAGTCTGGTGACACATTATCTGAGATCGCTGCAAGATACAATACAACGGTAGACGAACTGGTTGAATTAAATGGAATTGATAACCCGGATTTAATTTATCCTGGAAATGAAATCACTGTTAAGGCAGGTTCTTCGAGGGATGATGACTGTGATGTAGCATATCAGGTCAGACCTGGTGACACATTATCTGAAATTGCTGCAAGATACAATACAACAGTTGGGAGATTAGTAGAGGTTAATGGAATTGATAACCCGGATTTAATTTATCCTGACACTATATTAAAAATTAAATAATAAAGGTATAACTATGATTAGCTTCAGACAAAAGGGCGACTTTTCGAAGTTGAATAAATACTTTGAAAGGGTTAGAGAGGCTGCTCGAATCGGCGTATTAGACAAGTATGGTCGAGAGGGAGTGGCAGCCCTTGCGTCTGCTACACCTATAGACACAGGAGTAACCGCCAATTCGTGGTATTACGAGATAAATCGTCAAAATGGAAGTGTTTCAATCGAGTTTAAAAATTCGAATATAAACAATGGCGTTCCTATAGCAATAATTTTGCAATATGGACATGCCACTGGAAACGGAGGCTGGGTTCAGGGTCGAGATTATATTAATCCTGCTATCCAGCCTATTTTTGATGCAATCGCAGATAACGCTTGGAGGGAGGTTACTAAAGCATGAGTAGCAAAGAAGTTGACGAGCGTGTCGTCGAAATGCGGTTTGATAATGCTCAGTTTGAGAAAAATGTTCAGACGAGTATGTCAACATTGGATAAGTTAAAAGCCAAACTTAATTTTAATGGTGTTTCTAAAGGTCTTGAAGATGTTGGAAATGCCGCTAAAAAACTTGAGTTTTCAGGTGTGACTTCTGGTATAGAAACAGTGCAGGCGAAGCTCTCAGCAATGGAAGTAATAGGCGTTACTGCATTGGCTAATATAACTAATTCTGCGGTTAATGCTGGAAAGAGAATTGCATCAGCTATAACCATTGACCCAGTTCGAGATGGATTTAACGAGTATGAAACTCAGATGAACGCAGTTCAGACGATTCTGGCGAATACTCAGAAAGAGGGGACAAATGTAAAACAGGTTAATGCTGCACTTGACCAGTTAAACACTTACGCTGATAAGACCATATACAATTTTACGGAGATGACACGTAATATTGGTACTTTTACAGCAGCAGGTGTTAAGTTGGATACCTCGGTATCTGCTATTCAGGGTATAGCCAATCTAGCCGCAGTGTCAGGTTCAACATCTCAACAGGCGTCTACTGCTATGTATCAGCTTTCACAGGCTTTGGCATCCGGTACAGTTAAACTTATGGACTGGAATTCAGTTGTTAATGCTGGTATGGGCGGTCAGGTATTTCAGGACGCATTAATAAGAACCTCTGAAAAACTGGGAACCGGTGCACAAGCATATATTGATGCTGCTGGTTCATTTAGAGAATCACTGTCAAAGGGTTGGTTGACGACGGATGTCCTGACCGAGACTTTAGATATGTTTTCTACAGCCGCTGATACTGAAGAAGAATATGCAGCTGCTATTCAGAAGTTTGTTGATGAAGGATATTCAGAAGAACAGGCTGTAGATATGGCCAATATGGCTAAAACTGCTGGTGAAGCAGCAACAAAGGTCAAGACATTTACACAGCTTATAGACACACTCAAAGAGGCACTTGGTTCTGGCTGGACAACGACATGGCGATTAATAATTGGTGACTTCGAAGAGGCTAAGGAACTCTGGACAAATGTTTCAGATGTTCTTAGCAAGTTAATTAACAACGCTTCAGAGGCAAGAAATAAATTAGTAGAGGGAGTTATGTCTTTTAATCCTTTTACTAATATGCTTAATAAACTAGAGAATTCTGACGTTGGAAAAACGGTTAAACAGATAAATAATTTAACAAATAGTCTCGAATATTATCAGAAAGTAGTAACCGATGTATGGAGAGGCAATTATAAGAATTCCGATACAGGACGATATGAATTGCTTGATGAAGCCGGATATAATCATCAAGTTATACAGGATTTAGTTAATAAAGGTTATGAATACGAACTTACAGTAGAAGATGTGCAGGAAGCAGAAACTAAGTTTGCAGATTCATTAGGGGACTCTACTGAAGAAATTCAAAATGAATCTAAGCAATTGGTGAAGCTTTCAGATGAACAGTTAAGAAATGCTGGTTTGACTGATGACGAGATTTCTATGTATAGAGATTTGGAAAAACAGTCTGAGAAAACTGGCAAATCTATAGAAGAACTCATTAACGATATGAGTGCGAAGGATGGTAGAACTTTATTATGGGATGGACTTGGTAATATTGGAGAAACTCTCATAATTACATTTACAGCTATAAAGGATGCATTCTCTGAGATATTCCCAGCACCATCCGTTGCTAAGATTTATGGCGTTATCGATGGATTTAATGCACTCACTGAAAAGATGAAAGAATTCAGTAGCACACATGCATACGATGTAGAGCAGACTTTCAAAGGATTGTTTGCAGTAATTGATATTGTGCGAATGGTTTTAAGTTCTGGTCTTACAGTTGCATTTAAAGCATTGAAAGGAATCCTTAGTGCATTTGATATAGACATCATTGAATTTACAGGTTATATAGGTGAAGCACTTGTTAATCTTCGTAATTGGTTGAAAAATAATGATTGCATCGAGAAATCTTTCAAGAAAGTAGGAGAAGGATTAAAAATTGTAATCGACGGAATAAAGAAACTTTTAGATTATCTTGGTGAGTCACCTAAGATTCAAAAGTTTATAGATACAATTAAGAATATTGACCTTTCAGAAGCTGGCGAATTTATTATAGCTGGATTGAAGAAAGGGTTGTCTATAGGTTTATCTATTATTCCAGATACAATGAAAGAGATAGCTGATAAATTGTTATCTAAATTCAGAGAAGTTCTTGGCATTCATTCACCTTCAAAAGAAACTGAAGCTGATGGTGAATATTTGGTAGAGGGTCTGATCAATGGTATCAAAAACTCATCATCGAAAGTTTGGGATACTATAAAGACATTTGGCTCAGATATATTGGAGAAATTCAAAGAATTGAAACTCGGCGATAGTATCAGCAAGATCGTTTCTGTTGGTGCCGGTGCAGGGATGTTGGTTATAGCCAAAAAATTAGCAGATGCAGTTAATAGATTGACATCACCTTTAAAAGTTATGGAATCTGTATCAGAAGCTGTTGAAGACGTAGGTAAAGCTGTGTCTAAGAATCTTAAAGCTTCTGCGTTGGAAAAGAAAACAAAAGCGATACAGAATGTTGCGTTGGCCGCATTAATGCTAGCTGGAGCAGTGTTCATCTTTTCTAAAGTAGATCCAGATAGATTGTGGCAGTCAGTTGGCGTTATGGCGGCACTAACAGCTGTGCTAGCAGGAATTGCAATCGCAATGGATAAGTTTTCCAAATCAGCTGTTGAATTTGATGGTAACAGTAAAAGTTTCAGTCTGAATGGACTAAAGACAACAATGCTTAACTTAGGAATAGCGTTGATATTAATGGCCGCAACAACAAAGATATTAGGCAGTATGAACCCCGATCAGCTTGAACAGGGATTAATTGGTTTGTCGGCAGTAACCGTAGCAATGATAGGCTTAATCTTTTCTTTAGGAAAAATATCAGAGTCAGGATCAGACAAAGCAATAAAAAATGCAGGTAAGACTATGAAAAAGCTGGCAGTTACTATGCTTTTGATGGTTGCGGGGATAGCAATTTTGGGAAATATGAATGCTGATAAATATAAGCAGGGTATAGATGGGTTTACCAATATTATATTGGCTCTTATGTTTATGGTAACTGGTTTAGTAGCTTTGACTCACTTAGCAACAGATAAAGATATATCACAGATTGGAAATCTAATGCTTAAAATTAGTGCGTCAATGTTATTAATGGTTATAGTTGCGAAAATGGCTGGTGAATTAAAACCAGAAGCATTTAAAAATGGTGCAAAGATTGCCGGAGCAGTGGCACTTATGGTAACTGGTTTAGTAGCTTTGACTCACTTAGCAACAGATAAAGATATATCACAGATTGGAAATCTAATGCTTAAAATTAGTGCGTCAATGTTATTAATGGTTATAGTTGCGAAAATGGCTGGTGAATTAAAACCAGAAGCATTTAAAAATGGTGCAAAGATTGCCGGAGCAGTGGCACTTATGGTAACTGGTTTAGTAGCTTTGACTCACTTAGCAACAGATAAAGAACTTAAAGGCGTTGGTAGGCTACTTTTATCGGTATCGTTATGCATGGCAATAATGGCTGGTGTTTGTTTAGTTCTTGGGCTATTAAGATCTGAAAAACTTGAACATGGTGTAGCAGCAATTGTTGTATTTGGTGTTGTTATTGGCGCGTTAATAAAAGTAGTAGCAAGTGCAAAGAAAATAGACAAGAATGCCGGTGGAGCGATTTTAGCAATAGCTGTAACAATAGCAGTAATGGCGGCTGCCGTAACTGTTTTATCGTTGCTCAAACCTGAAAAGATAGCTGGTGCTACAGTTTGTCTTGGTATACTTATTGGATTGTTTGCGCTCGTTGAACGAAATGCTTCTTATATAAAGAAAGCAACTGGTTCACTTATAGTAATGGCCGTAATAATAGGATTGCTTGGCGGATTACTTATCGGAATATCATTTATACCGACAGAAAGAGCGCTAGTCGCGGCAGGAGCCATATCGTTAGTGCTTTTAAGTTTATCAGGTGCCATGTATCTTATAGGCAAAGCTGGAAACATATCAATTAAGGCTGTAGCTGCATTAGCGATGATGGCAGTAGTAGTTTTATCTTTAGCTGCACTTATTCAGGTACTAACTTCATTTAATGTAGATGCTAGTCTGATGGGTAGTTTGCTATTACTCGCAGGATGCTTGATATCTATAGGTGCTGCCGTAATGGTTATGAATAATTGTGTTGCAGGTGCTGCTGCATTAGTAGTAGTTGCCTTAGCCTTATCAGTATTCTTACCAGTGTTGCAGCAGCTAGGTTCAATGTCATTAGGAGAGATTGGCGTTGCATTATTAGCATTGGCTGGTTCATTAGCGGTTCTTGGATTAGCAGGTTTATTGCTTGGTCCAGTTGTCGCACCAATGATTGGTATAGCAGGAGCTATTGCATTATTAGGCGTAGGATGCTTAGGAGCTGGTGCAGGATTACAAATGTTTGCACAAGGTCTTACAACATTGGTTATGTTAGGACCAGTAGCTATACAAGCATTTACTGCAACAATACAGGCTTTTATAACATTAATTCCTACAATAATTACTACAATTGTTACATCGCTTGTGACTACATTTACAACATGTATTCCAATGATTGTAGAGGGTGCATTACTACTTATTACATCATTATTGACATCAATAGCAGAGCATTTACCAGAGATATTAGCCGCTGGAATATCTATAATCATGACACTTTTGACAGGTATTAGAGATAATATAGGTCAGATAACAGAAGTTGTAATAGATATAATCATTAATTTTGCAGAAGCAATAGCCAATAAATTACCAGACATAATTCAGTGTGGCGTTGATGTATTCTTTGCATTTCTTGACGGATTTTCAGACGCCATCGCGAATAATGGCGAACGATTGAGAGAATCACTTAAGAAATTGGTTGATTCGATTATTACAGGAATAAAAGGATTCTTAGGTATTCATTCACCATCCACTGAATTTGAAGAAATCGGCGAATTTTCAATAGCCGGTCTTATTAAAGGATTTGGTAATAAGGTTGGAGACGCGGTTGAGGCGGTTGGAAAGTTAGCATCCAAACTTGTCGGCAAAGTCAAAGAGAAGTTTTCTGACATGAAAGAAAAAGGACAACAGCTTTGTCAAAAAATCAAAGACGGTTTTGAAGAAAAAGCACCTAAGATTGTGTCATGTGTCGGCGATACTATGAAAAAGGCTGGTAAGAAAATACAGGAAGCTAAAAACGATTTTAAGACATGGGGTAAAGATGCAATGGAAGGTCTTAGGAATGGAATGGAGTCTGCTAAAGATAAAATCAAATCTACAGTTGGCGGTATAGCAACTGATATAGGTGCAAAATTCAAAGATGTTCTTGGCATCCATTCGCCGTCCAGAGTATTTAAACAATATGGTAAATACATAGATTTAGGACTTGTGAATGGTATAAAAACTTTCTCATCTAAAGTGTATGACACTGCCAAATCTGTTGGTTCAGATACAATAGACGGAATGAGTTCAGCTATATCAAAGATATCAGAACTTATAAATGGTGATATGGATATGCAACCAACTATAAGACCTGTCGTGGATTTGTCGGATGTTCAGACAGGTGTTGGAGCGATAGCAGCTATGATGCCTACAGGAGGTACTATAGGTATTTCTGGAGGCTTTAATACAGTTGCTACAATGATGAATCGTAATCGTCAAAATGGAAATAATGATGAAGTTATTTCGGCTATTAACAAACTTGATAAGAGTTTAAATGGTCTTTCTAAACCAATATACAACGTTGGTGGAATAACATATGATGATGGAAGTGCAGTATCTGATGCTGTACAGGAATTAATAAGAGCAGCTAGAATAGATAGGAGGTCATGATATGGCTAGCGTATCAGGTTTGACTATAAAACGACAGACTGGCAGTAGCACATATTATGCTACATGGGATTTTGACAGTTCCATATCACAGTCTACTGGTGGCGGAGTCAATGAAGGTGACTGGGTCACAATTAACGATGGTGCAACTTGGTATAATGGAGTAGAAATAGCTGATTGGTGTTTTAGCGAGACATGGATGGTTATTCAGGTATCCGGAGACAGAGCTGTACTTGGTGAAAATCAGGGTGGAGGCCATGACATACAAAGCCCGATTAATGTTAACGATTTGAGTGGTGGAAGTGGTGAATCTACTGAAACTATAACTGACACATTAGAGAATTATGATGTGCAATGGTATTATGATACTGGAGATGACATATGGTTTGAAGGCTCATCCGATTCGCCAACATCTACTCATTCGGTATACTCGTCACCACCTAGCAATGCGCTTAGAATCAAAGTCAAGGTTACCCCAGTATCAAAGACTTATACAGTTAACGATAATGAGACATCCTATTGGACAGGCGAGGCAAATGAAGAAGAGTTTTCATTGGCTGGAGACCCTCCTGAAACTCCAAAGACACCTACAACTGAAATTGAAAAATTAAAGTTAACAGCGTCTATAGAAAACATATCAGATCCAAGAACGGACCAGATAGAATTTGAAGTATTCAACGATTTAGTTAAAGTTAATAGCACAATCGTTGATGTAAAGTTATGTATGGCTTCTATGTCTACAAATGTAATAGCTGGCGGAAAATACCGAGTTAGATGTAGAGCCATCAATCTTTATTACTCATCTAAGATATATGGAGAGTATTCAGAATTTACAAGTGAGCTATTAACTATACCTGCGCCAGTTACTAATGTCGTTGCTTCGGCTGATAGCAAAACATCAGTTGTATTAGATTTTGACAAATCTTCCACAGCGACGGGGTATAAAATTGAATATGTTACGAACCGTGATTACTTTGATACATCATCACAAACCAGTTCATTATCTGTAACGACTAACAGAGCGCATGTTATAGGACTTGATACTGGTAAAGAATGGTTTTTCAGAGTTGCTGCTACGAATAGTAAAGGAGATTCAGAGTGGAGTGATATTGTTTCATTAACAATAGGCTCTGCTCCAGCAGCTCCTACAACATGGTCATCTACAGCTACAGCTATCGTAGGTGAACCATTGAATTTATATTGGGTACACAATGCAAAAGATAATTCAAGTCAAACATTTGCTCAGGTAGAGATTGATGTTAATGGAACTGTTAAAACTTATACTCAAAAGAATAGTACAGATGAGGAAGAAAAAGATAAAACGAGTTCTTTCTCTATAAATACTTCTCAGTATACAGAAGGAACAGTATTAAAATGGCGAGTTAAGACGGCTGGAGCAACAAATGAATATGGTCCATGGTCAGTACAGAGGCAGGTAAATATTTATGCTCAACCTACATTAGAACTTGGACTCACTAATGCATCAGGTGTTTCCGTAGAAACAATATCAGCATTTCCGTTTTATATTTCAGCAGTTACAGGACCGAAAACTCAGTCTCCAATAGGCTATCATCTCACTATAACAGCCGAAGAATCTTATACCACAGTTGATGCTGTTGGAGAAGATAAGATTGTCAATTCTGGAGATGATGTATATTCACAGTACTTCGATATATTTACAAGTTTGAAAGCTGAGATATCAGCATATAACATAGCTATAAAAAACGGTATGCATTACACAATTACATGTGTTGCATCAATGAATTCAGGTTTGTCTGTACAAAAAACATTATCATTTAATGTTGCATGGGATGCTATAAAGTACAAACCTAATATCTCAATAAGTGTGAATAAGAAAAATTTCACAGCTTATCTAAGACCTTATTGTCTTGACATGAATAATAAAGAAACAGATAAGGTCATAATATCAGTATTTCGTCGTGAATTCGATGGTTCATTCACTGAAATAATCTCAAATATTGAAAATAACAAAAATACATATATTACTGACCCTCATCCAGGTCTGGATTATGCAAGATATAGGATTGTAGCAACAGAAAAATCTACGGGAACTATTAGTTACTATGACGCTCCTGGATATCCAATAGGATGCCGTTTTGCGGTGATTCAATGGGATGAAAAATGGAGAAATCTTGAAAATGCTACAGTTGACGCACAGGAACAAACGCCATGGACTGGTTCTTTATTGTTACTAAAGTACAATCTTGATGTTAGTGACAGTAATGCTCCAGATAAATCTCTTGTTGAATATGCTGGTCGAAAGCACCCAGTATCTTACTATGGAACACAGTTAGGAAGTACATCAACATGGAGTGTAGAGATACCAAGGAATGATAAAGATACTTTATATGCAATAAGAAGACTCTCAACATGGATGGGAGATGTATATGTTAGAGAACCATCAGGAAGCGGATATTGGGCTAGTGTAACAGTAAGTTATGATATAAAGCATACTGAATTAACTATACCAGTATCATTAACAATTACAAGAGTAGAAGGAGAAAAGTAATGATTGATTGGCATGAGTCGATGGAACAGACCTTTGAGTATTACGTTGTTGATCCAGGTACTTGGAAAGACAAACAGAAACTTGATACGGTCAAACCTGGTTCAACAATTAAGCGTGATTCAAAGTCTGATACGTTGGGTTCAGCATCAATTAAAATTACGGGTCTGGTAGGAGAGTGTTATATAAGGGCATATCTTATAGCGATTCAAAATGGAGTTACTTATAAAGAGCCTTTAGGAACATTTCTTGTCCAGACCCCTTCTTCTTCATTTGATGGAAAGGTAAAAAGTGTCACATTAGACGCTTATACGCCTTTAATAGAGCTGAATGAAAACCCTCCAGCTCTTGGATATTTCACACCAAAGAAATCAAATACTATGGACGAAGTATACAGACTGGCTAGGGATAATTGCAGGGCTCCAGTGGTGCCGTCAAAGTCTGATAAAGTATTATATTCAGATTTTGTCGCAAACACCAGTGATACTTGGCTTACATATTGTAAAGATTTGGCCGCAAATGCTGATTATGAACTTGGATTGGATGAGATGGGGAGAATTATATTTCCTCCAACCCAAGAATTAGAGTCATTGCAGCCAGTGACAACATATAACGATGATAATAGTTCGATATTGTTACCAAGTATAACAATGGAGCATGATATATATGGAATACCTAATGTTGTCGAAATAGTGTACTCAAATAATAATGATTACTATTATTCACGAGTAGTAAATGATGATGTGAATAGCCCTACTTCTACGGTTAATAGAGGAAGAGAAATTATACATAGAGTTACTGATTTGAACTTAGCAGGTATCCCAACAAATGCACAAGTTGATGAATACGCCGAGAAGCTTTTAAAGTCACTATCTACAGTAGAATATACAATCACATATACGCATGGTTATTGCCAGACTCGTTTAGGTGATTGTGTAAGACTGAATTACAAAGCTGCTGGATTGACTGATGTAAAAGCAAAAGTTATATCGCAATCAATAACTTGTGAACCTGGTTGTCCAGTTGAAGAGACTGCCAAATATACTAAAAACTTATGGAGGTGAGCGTTGTAATGCCATTAAGCGAAAATCTTAAAGACCAATTTGCCAAAATGGTTAATGCAGACAATCCCAAGGAGAACACAGACAATACTGTGTATGGTACTGTTAAAGTTTATTCAGATGGCACAAAGGCAGTAGTGTTAGACGGTTCAAATATTGCAACTCCGTTTGAAACCGTTACCGATGCAGAAGATGGCGATAGAGTAACAGTGACAATCAGGAATCACAAAGCAGTTGTTACTGGTAATCTTAGTTCACCAGCTGCTAGAACTGATGCTGTTAAAACCAACAGCGAGAAGATTGGAGAATTCAACACTGTACTCTCTAATAAAGTTGATACCGATGAACTTGATGCTCAGGTAGGTAGAATCGATACCCTTGAATCAAATAATGCTACAATTAAGCAGAAATTAACTGCAACTGAAGGTGAATTTAAGGAAATAAAAACCAAACAGCTTGAAGTTGAGGAAAAAGTCACAGCAGCTGAAGCAGAAATTAAAACAATAAAGAGCGATAAAATCGATGCTACGGTTGTCGAGTCGGAGTATACAAAGACTAAAGTTTTTGATGCGTTAGCCGGTACTGTTGGTACATTAAACGGTGACTTTTCGAACTTCAAGAATACGACAACAGAAAAACTTGATGCTCATAAAGCTGACATAGACGAACTGAATACCAAGAAACTTAATTCTGAAGATGCAGATTTGAAATACGCAAATATTAATTTTACTAATATTGGTACGGCTGCAATGGAGTATTTTTATGCACAGTCAGGTCTTATTAAGAATGTAGTAGTTGGTGACCAGACAATCACTGGAGAGTTAATTGGCGTTACAATCAAAGGTGATTTAATTGAGGGCAATACGATTGTTGCTGAAAAGCTTGTTATAAAAGGTGAGGATGGACTGTATTACAAGTTAAATACTGATGGCATTACCACTGAGGCTGAACAGACTGATTACAACAGTATTAATGGACAAGTAATCAGAGCCAAATCAGTAACAGCATCTAAAATAGATGTTAAAGATTTGGTAGCTTTTGATGCAACCATTGCTGGATTCAAAATAGATGACAATGCCATATATTCTATAGGAAAAGAATCCGCGACTAGCGGAGTTCGTGGTATATATCTTGGAAAAGACGGTCAAATGGCTGTCGGTGACAGTAATCATTATATTAAATATTATAAGGATACGGACGGCAGCTTCAAACTCGCAATATCTGCCGAGAGTATGGAGTTTAGTTCGGGAACCAGTGTTAAAGACGCAATCGATAATATTAACAATAAAGTTGATGATATTAAGTCGATAAAAAACACAACTGTAACTTATCAGGTAGGGGATAGCAATACAAAAGCTCCTACTGGCACTTGGAGTCCAAACATTCCATCAGTACCTGTTGGAAAATATTTATGGACAAGAACAGTGTTCACATATTCAGACGATACGATAAGCACGTCATACGGTATAAGCTCTATGGGTGCTAAAGGTGACCAAGGTATACCTGGTACGAATGGTCAAAATGGAAAAAGTATAGGTTCAGTTATTAATTATTATCTGGCTACAAATGCTAATACAGGAGTTACTGCTAGCACATCAGGTTGGACAACCACTGTACAATCTGTATCTGCCAGTAAAAAATATTTGTGGAATTATGAGATTGTTAAGTATACTGACGGAACAATAGCAAGTACGACGGCACCTTGCGTAATTGGAAGTTATGGTGATACTGGAGAAGCTGGAAAGAATTTTAATTGGAATTTGATTAAATATGATTATATAGAAGCAATGGCAGCTGAAATTGATAAGAGTGAATATGTTAAGAGCGGAAAAGTAATATGTGAAGGCGATAATATTAATTCCGGGTTTAAGATTGATTCTGCTGATTGTTACGAACCATCTACTCAATATATTCTTAGTGGATATATTACGGTAATCAGTAAGACATGTAATAATTTGTATTTTTATAATGGCAAGAATCATGTATTTATTTCTTTATCAATAGATGGCAGGAATTATTCAACACCATTTAACGAATTAATAGCTGCAAATTCGATACTAAACGATGGTAAATCACATTATTTTGAACTGAGATTTCAAACGGCTACAGATATACCAGGCGATAGCAGTGTATTGTATACATATATACAGCTTAATAAATCGAATGCTACAAATATTAGATATCAAATTACTGGATTAAAACTTGAAAAAGGAACGGAAGCTACTGATTGGTGTCCAGCTCAGGAAGACCTTAAGGGCGAAAAAGGCGATACTGGAGCTACAGGAAAAGGTGTTAAGTCTACCGCTATAACATACCAGACAGCAGCAAACGGTACGACTGTTCCAACTGGTACATGGGTAGCATCACCACCAACAACCACATCAGCATTACCTTATATGTGGACTCGAACTATTATTACATATACTGATAATACAACATCCACTTCATATAGTATTGGTTCTACTCCAGAAGGAATACAGGTTGGTGGAAGGAATTTGTTAACCGGTTCCGCAGGTTGGACTAAAGCCAATCCAGCAAAAAGTACAAATGCACCAGATGGCTATGTATATATTGGTGGAAGAGCATATCTTGAAAATGGTAAGACATATACGTTGCAAGCTGTTAGTGATTCTGTATGGGCTACAGGACATGGTGGTCAAACTGGTAAAGCAACAATATGGATTCATGGTTTAGGAGATGGTTTTCACAGAGTTTTTTGTGGAGATGGTAAAACATCGGGACGATATACATGGACATTTGTTCATACATCAGCTACTCAGAATTGTGAAATAAGAATCAACGGTTATAGTAAAATTACAAGCTTCTGGGACATTAAGATTGAATCGGGTAACAAAGCCACAGACTGGACTCCAGCTCCAGAGGATGTTGATTCGACTATAAACGATGTAAAGGAGAGTACCAACGCCACCCTTAAATTATGCGTAAAAGAAGATGAAATTGGACGCCTAAAGTCTATGATAGAAGCCATTGCAGATACTATCAACATCACGGCAAAAGGTGGATTGAATCTTACTGGTAATAGATTCAGTGTAAGTAGTACGAATCTTACTATTACTAAAGATGGTAGCATGACATGTAAGAATCTTTCTGTTACTGGTGGAAATATTGATATCTTGGCAGACGATTATCAAACCGGTAAAATATCAACTCATGCTAATTGGTATACGTCGTCGTTATCGCCATTTGGGCTAACTGCTACTGGGCGTTTTAACAATGCTACATATTCCAACTCTGGAATAGAGTTTGCAAAAAATGGGTCATCTGAAAGTGTTGTTGTTATAGGGTGTAGCAGTGAAGTTGATGATATATCGATATATGCTAACAGTGCAAAAATAACATCGCAATTGACTATACCAATCGGATATAACAAGTTAAATCAGCGTGCAACTACATCAGCAAATGATACTCAAGCGTTTAATTATGCATGGACAATAAATGGTACAGGATTATTTATACTTAATGCTGGATTATGGACTGATACCACTGATGATTATGGAACCACTAATTGCGCTATCTATGTCAATGGAGCATGTGTCACATCAAATACTCATCGATATGGTGAAAATTCAAGCTCAGTAGAATTAGATGCTGGTGCAACATTTGTATACTGGTTCAGGAATGCTAATAATCAGAAAGTGCTATTACTAGCAGGTTCAACAAAAACAGGAAACAAAACACTCACATACACTGTTCAAGGCTTATTTGGCTTGGCAGTAACTTAAAAAGAAAAGGAGATTAATATTATGTTAGAAACAAGAAGCGATATTACATTATCAGGAACAAGCTACATCGAAAAAGCTGTAGCTGGAGCAGAAACAAAGATGAGAACAGATGTTGTTTATCTCACAGCAACAATTAACTCAGGCAGCATCAGTTATTCAGTGAATAAGACTATTCAGGACAAGGATACTTATTTGAAGAATAAAGAATCATGTGATAAAGATATAGCAGAATTTGAAGCTACGGTAATGAGCTACATACAGCAGGCATAAGGAGGAATTCAAAATGGATTTGACATTAGGCGAAATAAGAGATAAGTATAAGGTTTTTGTAGCAATATCTTCAAAAAAGCTTCCAATAAAGTTGTCATACGCAATTTCGAAGAATCTTTCAGTATTAGAAAAAGAAGCAAACTTAATTGATGATAATCGTATAAAGTTGGCAGAGGCTTATGCTGAAAAGAATCCTGACGGAACTCCAATTATTGATAAGAATAAGTGCTATGTTATTAACGAAGCAGCATTACCAAGTCTTAATAAAGAAATTGCTGAGTATTATCGAACCGTAACCAGTATCGATATTTGCAAAGCTAATATTAAAGAACTTGATAAGCTTGAGGACTCAAGATACGATGCTCTTAGCCCAGCAGAGATATCTGCATTGGATTTTATGCTTGAAGATATTATGGAAAATTAAAGAGGGATGATAAATGAAGAATGTTTTGTTTCAGACATACATAATTATCTTATCGACAGCAATGCCGACATTAATGGGATATGTTGTATGGTTATTACAGCGTCAGAAAAAAGATAGGGACGCTAACAGTAAAGGCACTATGCTGCTCCTAAGAGTTCAGTTGATAGAGTATCATGACAAATATATGAAGTTGGGTGAAATTCCATCTTATGCATATTCGAACTTTTGCGAAATGTATGATGCTTATCACAATCTTGGAGGGAACGGTATGGCTACAAAAATGTATAAAGAGATAGAAGAACTTCATCTCAAATGTAAGGAGGAAAAATCATGAAGAAGATGAGTAATAAAACTTATGATGTACTTAAGTGGATTGCAATGATTGGTTTACCAGCACTTATTACTTTTTATGGTATTGTTGGTGCTACTTGTCACATCCCGTATACAGATGCAGTGCTTACAATTGCGGGTGCGTTTGATGCAATGATGGGAACGATGCTTGGTATATCATCAAGTAGGTACAACAAGGATAATAATACAACTGAACAGTAGATTATCAGGGGGCGTGCATACAACATGCCCTCTTATTTTTACCTAGGTTAAAACTCCGTACATAGGTTACATAGAAATTCATTAATATTACTTCCAGAACGGAGGTGAATTCAAAATGGAACAAGACATACGCGAGTACCCAGAATTCTCTGGTAAGAATGTCCCTGTAAAAGAGGCAGCAAGACTGATGGGTAAAGACCAGCAGTTTATAAGACAAGGAATCATACGAGGGATATTACCAATAGGGGTTGCTTTTAAAAAGAAAATCGTAGATTCAAAATGGAACCAGGAAAAAGAATCTACGCAGTATGACTTTTATATAAGTCCTAAATTATTATGGGAATACACAGGCATATTATATAAAGAAGAATAAATTACACGGGAAGGACAGGGTATAAATCTTGTCCTTTTTATTTTGTTGTGATAAAATGTTGAGTGCAATTGTAATATATAATATGTTCTGAATCAATGTGGTTGTGTGTGAGAAAGACGCATTACAAGACGCATTTGATTTGTAGGTGTGATAATATCAAGCATCAGAACTAAATGTTACAATTAGAAGGGAAATGGGCAGAGATATTGATGGTGCCTGTGGACAGTTAAGGAATAAGTATATGGAGGATGTTGATGAAAGCAACGGCGATTACTGATATAGGCAAGACGCGTGCCGTTAATCAGGATTATATATATACATCTGTTGACAGGGTTGGATGCCTGCCTAATCTGTTTATTGTAGCAGATGGAATGGGCGGTCATAAAGCTGGTGATACAGCTTCACGTTTTACAGTTGAAACTATTAAAACTCTTATTGAACAGTCACAGGGAAAAGATGCGATATCCATTATTAATGATTCGGTTAAGATGGTTAATGGTCTGCTTTTACAGAAGGCATCTGAATCAGAGGATTACTATGGTATGGGAACAACGCTTGTTATCGCAACCATATTTGATAATGTATTAAGAGTTGCTAATGTAGGAGACAGCAGATTATATGTAATAGATGACAATGATATAACTCAGATAACAAGAGATCATTCACTTGTTGAAGAGATGGTTCTTGCAGGAAAGTTAAGTAAAAGCGAGGCAAGAACACATGCCAGAAAGAATGTCATAACAAGGGCAATCGGAGGAGAGGAACAAGTCGAACCAGAGATGTTTTCAATTGATCTTAAAGAAAACAGTAAGGTTCTTATGTGTTCTGATGGTCTTACTAATATGCTTGAAGATGCAGAGATATTAAGCATTGTAAGGAACAATTCCGATATAGAAGATGCAGCGAGAATGCTTATTGACAGAGCGAATGAGAATGGCGGTAAGGATAATATTTCAGTTATAATTGTAGAACTGTAAGTGAAAGGGATAGGTTATGTTAAGAAAAGGAATGTTTTTAGCTGACAGATACGAGATAATCGAGCAGATTGGCACAGGCGGAATGTCAGATGTTTACAAAGCAAAGTGCCATAAACTCAACAGATATGTTGCTATTAAGGTAATGAAGTCTGAGTTTAGTGAAGACAAGACATTTGTATCTAAGTTCAGGGCGGAGGCACAGTCTGTAGCAGGATTTACACATCCTAATGTAGTTAATGTATATGATGTCGGTGATGAGAACGGAGTATATTATATTGTAATGGAGCTTGTAGAGGGTATAACTCTTAAGAAATACATAGAAAAGCGTGGCAAAATACCTTTTAAAGAAGCTGTAAGCATTGCAATTCAGGTTGCTAACGGACTTGATGCAGCACATAAGCATAATATTGTCCACAGGGATATTAAGCCACAGAACATTATTATATCTAAGGAAGGCAAGGTCAAGGTAACAGACTTTGGAATTGCCAAGGTTGCTTCATCAAGTACAATTAATTCGTCATCAACAATGGGTTCGGTTCATTATATTTCACCTGAACAGGCAAGAGGCGGATATTCTGATGCGAGAAGTGATATATACTCTCTCGGTATAACAATATTTGAGATGCTGACAGGTACAGTACCGTTTGATGGTGACTCTACAGTTGCAGTAGCAGTACAGCATATTCAGGATGAGATACCTGCACCATCTACGGTTGTAGCGGATATACCATTAAGTATAGACAGAATTGTTATTAAATGTACACAGAAGAAACCGGACAGAAGATATCAGACAGCAGCAGAACTTATAACAGATCTTAAAAAAGCTCTTGTAATGCCAGATGAAGATTTTGTTAAGATGGCTCCGGCTTATGCAGCAGCAGGAGTGGCAGCTACAGCTTCATCTGATACAGAAGAAGTTAATGCTGGTGAGAATGATGATGCATTATCAGATGATGATATTTTTCTGGAAGATGATGAAAATGAAGATTCAGATAATGAATTACAGGAAGACGATGAGGATGTAGATATTGATGATGAGGATAATGACAAGCTGGATTTAATTATGAAAATAATTGGAATAGGAATAGCTGTTATTATACTTATTGTTACAATATTTGTTATTGTTAAGCTTGTTGGAAGCACTAAGTCACCTAAGAATGAAAATACAGAAACTGTATCAGCTACAGAAGAGACGGTATCAACAGCAAATGCCAAGGATACTGTTACAGTTCCTAAGGTTGAGGGTATGATTAAGGATGAAGCTGTTAAGGCACTTAATGATGTCGGACTTGGATATAAGCAGGTTGTACAGAGCTCTAAGACAGTGGCTAAGGATACTGTAATTTCACAGGGAACTAAGGCAGGTGCCAAGGTGGCAAAGAATACACAGATTATTCTTACTATAAGTGGTGGGGAAGAAGTTGTTAATACAACAGTTCCATCTGTTACAGGGGAATCAGAATCTGATGCAAGAGAAAAACTGGAATCAGCAGGATTTAAGGTTTCGGTTGATTATGATTACAGCAGCACTGTTGATGAAGGCAAAGTAATTAAGGCTTCTCCATCAGGAAGTGTGGCACAGGGAACAACAGTTACAATTACAGTAAGCCGTGGAAAGCAGATTAAGAATGTTACAATGGCTAATCTTGTAGGAAAGACTGAGTCAGAAGCAAGACAGTGGCTTGAAAATAACGGACTTAAGGTTAATGCTTCTTATACAACATCAAGTGGAACATATGGCTATGTAGTTTCAAGTGATTACTCAGAAGGAACTTCAGTTCCAGAGGGAACAACAGTTACAATTACGGTAAGTCATAAGCAGGAAGAAGTAAAGAAAACAGTAACAATGATTAACTTGGTTGGCAAGACTGAACAGGATGCTATTAAATGGATAAAAGATAATGGCCTTAATTATACAACTAAGAATGATACAACTGTATCAGAGGATAAAGTTGGTCTGGTAACAGCGTGTGATAAGAGCTCTGGAAGTACAGTGAATGAGGGAACTACGATTACAATTACAGTTGGTGCTAAGTCAGATGCAGCACAGAATTAATCAGGTATAATTATTTATATGCAGGGAAAGATAATTAAGGGTATCGCTGGTTTCTACTATATACATGTAGAAACCAGCGGTATTTATGAATGTAAGGCAAAAGGGATATTCAGAAACCGACACATTAAACCACTGGTTGGTGATAATGTGGAGATAGAAGTTATTGATAAGGATAATTTCAAAGGAAATGTGGTGGACATCCTTCCAAGAAAGAACGAACTTATAAGACCGGCTTCTGCTAATATTGACCAGGCAATGGTTATATTTGCAGTAAAGACGCCAGAACCTAATTTTAATCTGCTTGATAAATTCATTCTTATGATGAATTATCAGGATGTTCCGACCGTTGTATGCTTTAATAAGGAAGAACTGGCGGATGATGAATATAAGAATGAATTAAAGAAGAAATACGAAGGCTGTGGCTGTGAGTGCATATTCATAAGTGCAAAGAATAATATTGGCATTGACAGGGTAATGGAAGTGCTGAAAGGAAAGACTACAGTGCTTGCAGGTCCATCAGGAGTTGGAAAGTCAACACTTACCAATCTGCTTATACCAGACATGGAGGAGCAGGGAGAAGTCAGCCAGACAGGAGAAGTAAGCAGGATAGGCCGAGGAAGGCATACTACAAGACATTCCGAGATATACAATGTATGCAAGGAAACATATATGTGTGATACTCCGGGATTTACATCACTTAATCTTCCGGATGTTGAGAAAGAAGATTTGAGATTTTACTTTGAAGAGTTTGTACCATTCGAAGGAAAGTGCAGATTCAATGGCTGTATGCATGTAAGTGAACCGGGATGTGCGGTAAAACAGGCAGTTGAAGACGGAATTATCAATTATGACAGATATAAGTCATATACAGATATATTTGAAGAAATAA
>OGCN01000434.1_pt1 | contig 69291 bp, 52 predicted proteins | sample 1570181 | NCBI WGS metagenome assembly OGCN01 (sample SAMEA4370584, study PRJEB24528) | human gut metagenome | reverse complement strand
TAGTATAAACCTGTCCTACTTTATGTGTAGGACGCTTAATATTTACGTATGAAAAACTGTGTTTTTCATTTGTCTCTACGCTCACCTTTCATTACTTTTGCATATTATACATTATCAAGCTCAACAATGGCAAAAGACAAAACAGTATTCGTATGCACAAACTGCGGACAGGAGTCACCAAAATGGATTGGTAAATGTCCTTCATGCGGACAGTGGAACACTTTTTCGGAAGAAGTGGTGAGAAAGGAAACACCTGTGGCAAAGCATGCCGTCCACGGTATTGAATCCATTCGTTCAAAACCACAATATCTTAAGGAAATTGTTTCATCGGACGAACAGAGAATTGACCTTATGGACGACGAGCTGAACAGAGTGCTCGGTGGCGGACTGGTGCAAGGTTCGCTCACACTGCTTGGCGGCGAACCGGGTATAGGCAAGTCAACCCTAGTTCTGCAAACAGTACTACATTTGACCAACAAAAGAATACTGTATATATCAGGCGAGGAAAGTGCGCGACAACTCAAGCTGCGCGCGGACAGAATAAAGCATAACGGAGAGAGCGAACTGCTCATAGCATGCGAGACCTCGCTGGAACAGATTTTTGCTAATATAAAGAGTACTTCTCCGGACTTGGTTATTATTGACTCCATACAGACTATTTCTACAGAGAATCTCGACTCATCGCCCGGAAGTATAGTACAGGTGAGAGAATGCTCGGCAGCAATACTGCGATTTGCAAAGGAAACGGGAACTCCGGTCATACTGATTGGTCATATCAACAAGGAAGGAAGCATTGCCGGGCCTAAGGTATTGGAACATATCGTTGATACTGTACTTCAGTTCGAAGGCGACCAGCACTATATGTACCGAATACTGCGAAGCATAAAAAACCGTTTCGGAAGTACCGCCGAACTGGGTATATACGAGATGCGTCAGGACGGTCTGCGTCAGGTAAGCAATCCTTCTGAACTGCTGCTCACACAGGATCATGAAGGAATGAGCGGAATTTCCATAGCCTGTGCAACTGAAGGTATCCGTCCATTCCTTATCGAGGTACAGGCACTTGTGAGTACTGCTGCCTACGGAACGCCTCAACGCTCGGCAACAGGGTTCGACATCAGAAGAATGAACATGCTGCTTGCTGTACTGGAGAAACGTGTAGGGTTCAAACTGGCCCAAAAGGATGTATTCTTGAACATTGCCGGTGGACTGAAGGTGAACGACCCTGCTATCGACCTGGCTGTGATAAGTGCCATTCTGTCAAGCAATATGGACACCGAAATAGAATCGGGAGTATGTATGGCAGGCGAAGTGGGACTGAGCGGTGAGATACGCCCTGTGAACAGAATTGAACAAAGGATAAGCGAGGCCGAGAAACTTGGTTTCACACGTATGCTGGTGCCAAAACATAATCTGCAAGGATTGGACAAAAAGAAAATAAAGATTGAACTTGTTCCTGTAAGAAAAGTGGAAGAAGCATTCAGGGAACTTTTCGGATAAGAAACTATCCAAACTCATCAACTAACAACTAACAACTAAAGACTAACAACTCCACCAAGATGGTAAACGAATATCAACTCAGAATATTGCCTGAACAGGCTGCAAGCGAACAGTCGCTGAAGACATATATCAGCCGCGAAAAGGGGCTTGACATCAGAACTATCAATGCCGTGAGGGTACTGAAAAAAAGTATTGACGCACGCCAGCGTACCATATACGTAAACGTAAAGGTACAGGTGTTCATCAACGAAGTACCGGATACACAGGAATACACCCCTACTGAGTACAAAAACGTGAGCGGAAAGCCTCAGGTGATTGTTGTGGGCGCCGGTCCGGGAGGACTGTTTGCCGCACTGCGACTTATAGAGCTTGGTCTGCGTCCGGTAGTAATTGAACGCGGAAAGAACGTACGCGAAAGAAAAGAAGACCTGGCAAAAATCAGCCGCGAGCATAAGGTTGACCCTGAATCGAACTACAGCTTCGGCGAAGGTGGAGCAGGCGCTTATTCCGACGGCAAGCTTTACACAAGAAGCAAGAAGCGCGGCAATGTGGATAAGATTCTGAATGTGTTCTGCCAGCACGGAGCCAGCACCTCAATCCTTATAGATGCACACCCTCACATCGGAACAGACAAACTGCCAAGGGTGATTGAAAACATGAGAAATACCATTCTGGAATGTGGTGGAGAAGTTCACTTCAAGACCAGAATGGATGCCATTATTATAGAGAAAAATAAGGTTGTTGGCATTGAGACCAACGACGGAAGGACTTTCAGAGGTCCGGTGATACTTGCCACCGGTCATTCCGCACGCGACGTTTACCGCTGGCTATATGCCAACGGGGTGAAAATGGAGACTAAAGGTCTTGCCGTAGGTGTACGTCTGGAGCATCCGTCAATGCTTATCGACCAGATTCAGTATCACAACAAGAACGGAAGAGGCAAATATCTTCCGGCAGCTGAATACAGTTTCGTACAGCAGGTTGACGGACGCGGTGTATATAGCTTCTGTATGTGTCCTGGTGGTTTTGTGGTTCCTGCCGCAAGTGGTCCTCACCAACTGGTTGTAAACGGAATGAGCCCAAGCAACCGTGGTACGAAATGGAGTAACTCGGGTATGGTGGTAGAAATTCGTCCTGAAGACTTGAACGACCCTACCCTGCAACTGCAGGCATGCGAAGTGATTGAAGGCTCTGCAGAACAGCAGACAGAGGAACTGATACGCAAGACTGCCAAGGATGGAGAACAGTCGGTTCTGGCAATGATGCAGTTCCAGGAAAGACTGGAACAGATATGCTGGCAACAGGCAAATATGCGACAGACTGCTCCCGCACAAAGAATGGTAGATTTCACAAGAAAGAAACTGAGTTACGACCTTCCTGTCACTTCCTACAGCCCTGGCATTATATCATCACCACTACACTTCTGGATGCCTAAATTCATCAGCGAACGTCTGAGCAAAGGATTCGAGATGTTCGGCAGAAGTTCGCGCGGATTCCTCACCAACGATGCGGTGATGATTGCAGTGGAAACACGTACATCGGCGCCTGTCAGAATTGTACGCGACAACGAAACGCTGCAGCATGTCACAGTGGAAGGACTCTTCCCTTGCGGTGAAGGTGCAGGTTATGCCGGAGGAATAGTATCGGCTGGGGTTGACGGAGAGAGATGTGCAGAAGCTGTTGCTGCGTTAATGAGAATTTAAACACCATTTAAATACCATTTAAACACTGTTTAAACGATAATAAAATGATTCCTGAAATTGCCATAATCGAAAAGAATACTCTTACGGCACTTGGATTGCAGACCATATTGGAAGAGTTGATACCGCAGGCTGTCATACGCGTGTTCCACTCGTTCGAAGCTCTAATAGACGATACTCCGGACATGTATGCACACTATTTTGTGTCGACATCAATATATTTCGAGCATACCGCTTTCTTCCTTGAAAGAAAGCCAAAAAGCATAGTGTTGTCAGCCGGAGAGCCGCAGATTCCGGTTGGCATTCCTGTGCTCAACACCTTTCTGCCACAGGAAAAGCTGATCAAAGCTTTTATGGATATGCGTAGCAAGGGACACGAAATGACACATCATCCGGTCAAACCTTTACAAAACGAAAACATCAATACTCTTTCTGCCAGAGAAATTGAGGTGCTGGTTCTTGTAACCAAAGGACTGATAAACAAAGAAATTGCTGATAAGCTGAACATAAGCCTCACAACGGTAATATCACACAGGAAAAACATAACGGAGAAGCTTGGCATAAAATCCGTTTCCGGACTGGCTATTTATGCCGTAATGAACGGATATATTGATGCCGACAGCATATAAAATCATAATAAATTAGGATTGTACATTTTCACCAATTGAGTTTCCTTTGCATCCGGATTTACAAAAACGACAAACAGACTAAAAAATGAAAAAAGGTACAGTTCTAAAATCATTGAAGATAATGGCAGCAGGTGTAACTGTCATCTCTGCTGCGACACCGGCATATAGCATGCCTAAGGAGGAAACAGCAGAAGCTCCAAAAGACACAACACGAGTAATAGACATTGAAGAAGTTATAGTAATAGCTACTCCTAAAGAAAACAACAGACTGAGACAACAGCCTCTTTCTGCAACATCTTTTTCGCAAGGAGATATGAGAAACAACTCTGTGACTTCTGTAAAATCATTGTCCGGACTTGTTCCAAACCTGTTTATACCTGATTACGGATCTAAACTTACCACATCAGTTTACGTAAGAGGTATAGGCTCAAGAATAAATACCCCTGCCGTAGGACTATACGTTGACAATATTCCTTTTATTGACAAATCGGCTTTTGATTTCAACTATTCAGATATAGAACGTATAGACGTATTGCGCGGTCCGCAGGGTACTCTGTACGGACGCAACACTATGGGTGGTCTTATACGTGTATTCACTAAATCTCCTTTTTCATATCAAGGTACAGACATAAGCCTAGGAGCAGCCACTTATAACAACTATAAGGCTTCGGTAAACCACTATCATCGCATTTCTGACAAATTTGCATTTTCAGCAGGAGCTTTTTATGAACATGAAGGAGGCTTCTTTGAAAATGTGGCACGTAACAACGAAAAGATAGATAAAGGTGACGAAGTAGGTGGAAGAATGAGAGCTATCTGGTTGCCAAAAGACAATCTTAAACTGGACTTTACAGTAAATTATGAATATTCCAACCAGGGAGGTTATCCATATCAGCTGACAAGCCTTTCTGAAACAGACATCTACTATCAGGACTTGAAAGGGGACTTGGGTAAAGTAGCATACAACAATGAATGCGGATATATGCGTCATCTCCTCAACGGTGGGTTGAACCTTGAACATCAGGCAGACAACTTCATTCTGAGCAGTGTTACAGGTTTCCAGTATCTGAAAGATGAAATGAACCTTGACCAGGACTTCACAAGAAAGAATGTCTATACTATGTCACAGAGACAGAATTCAAAAACAATAAGCGAAGAAATAGTTCTGAAATCAAAACCGGGACGCCGCTGGCAGTGGACTACCGGCGTGAGCGGTTTCTACCAATGGCTGGATACTGAAGGGCCTGTGACTTTCCATGAGGATGGTATTTCATCATTAATGGAAAACAATGTAAACGGTATATTCAAGAAAATCAAAGAAGAGTACCCTATGATGCCGGACATGAGTCTTGATATAACAGATGAAAACATATTAATTGGTGGAAACTTCAAATCTCCAATGCTCAGTACGGGAATATACCACCAATCAACAATAAATGATATTATCTTTGAAGGACTTTCATTTACAGCAGGTTTAAGAATGGAATACGAAAGATACTGGCTGGACTATAACTCTAACACCAATATCAATTTCGATTTTAAAATAGCTGTTATGCCTATGCCATTCAAAGGATTGAACTCTTCACCGAAAGTAAATGGTAATATAAGCCATGACTATATTCAGTTATTGCCTAAATTCGCCCTACAATACGATTTCAACAAAAGCAACAATATCTATGCATCAGTATCTAAAGGTTATCGTTCAGGAGGATACAATATACAAATGTTCTCTGAAATAGTACAAGGAGAAATGATAAATGGAATGATAGCTGTATTGGACGAAAAGAGCCACGGTTTGGTTTCACAAATGGGAGGAGACAAAATTCCTCACTATGAATTCAACATTCAGGAAACAACAATGTATAAACCTGAATATTCATGGAACTACGAAATAGGTTCGCATATGACCATGTTTGACGGACGACTTCAGGCAGATGTAGCCGCATTCTATATGGACACTCACGACCAACAGATTTCACGATTTGCAGCAAGCGGCTTGGGACGTATAACAGTAAATGCGGGCAAGAGCAGAAGCATCGGTGGTGAACTGGCTCTGAAAGCACAGATAACAGATGCATTCAGCCTGAACGGTAATTACGGATACACTCATGCCACATTCACCGACTACGTAGTAAGCGATGAAGTAAACTATAACGGCAACTATGTACCATTCGTTCCACAGCATACTTTCAACATTGGCGGACAGTACATTTTCCGAATGAAAAGTGGATCATGGCTTGACAATATAATGTTGAATGCCAACTATAAAGGAGCCGGACGTGTATATTGGACAGAACAAAATAACGCATACCAGAATCTTTACGGTACACTGAACGGACGTATCAGCCTGAACAAAGGAAACGGACAGATAGGTATCTGGATTAACAATGCACTTAACACAAAATACCAGGCTTTCTACTTCGAATCAATGAACAGAGGATTTGCACAGATGGGACGCCCGATGCAGATAGGTGTCGATTTAAGATGCCGATTCTAATTACTTACTACATAAAACAAAAAAATGGCAGGACACGTTTTTCGTTCTGCCATTTTTGTTTGTTATATCACACCTCATTATTCAAAGCTTTCCATTTGTTTCGCAAATAAATACCGTCTATCACTCCATCAGCAAGTCCGATAACAGGAACGTAAATGTAAGTAGCCTTAATAATTCCGGCAATGGTAAGGAAAATATCACCGGCCGGAACAATAACATCAGCACGGTCAGGTTTAAGATTGAATTTCTGCATTCTTTCGGACACAGTCAATTGCTTCAGTTCATTATGAAGCTCCTCAAGTGACGCAACTGTCATACGGGCACGCTTCTTGTCTTTCTTCTCAATCATGCGGTACAACTTATTGATATTACCTCCCGAACCGATAATATTCGTATCCGGATAAGACTGCGCCAGTTCTGCCATGTCATTTTTCAGTCTCTCCCACTCGCCTTCTTTCACTGCCTCATTAAGGATACGCACTGTTCCGATGTTATATGAACGGCTACATACCAACTGACCTTTGGACAGCAAATTGATCTCAGTACTACCACCACCGACATCGACATACATATAATTACCCTTACGGTCTTCCATAGACTCAACATGGTTGTTATATACAATCTTTGCCTCTTCCTGACCGTCGATTATCTCAATCTCAATTCCCGTCTCCTTGGCAACACGTTTTATTATCTCCGGACCATTCTTTGAGTCACGCATTGCAGAAGTAGCACACGCGCGGTAATCCTTTACGTCATATATCTTCATGAGATAACTGTAAGATTTCATCAGACGAAGCATGTTTTTGGCACGTTTATCAGAAATCTTATTCTTTGAGAACACATCAAATCCCAACCTGAGGGGTACACGCAACAATAATACCTTTGAGAATTTCACTCCTTCTTTTGTTTCTTCAAGATGCTTGATAAGCAAACGCACCGCATTGGAACCGATGTCTATGGCTGCATAATTTACGCCATTCTGCATTGTTTCAATTTCTTTACTCATAGTATTTGCCTTTTATATTTTAACAATAAGTTTATAAACTAGATAGTTGCTTGCCACCATACCCTTGCGGGCAAGCGACAAGCAACATTGTGAAAAATCAAGCTATATTTATCTATTCGTTAACGTCGTTGATTTCAATTTTCAGCCAGATAACTATCGTAGAGGGCTTCCTGAGAACGGAACGGTGTTTCATCTTCATTAAGAGAAACAAACTTGTTATCGCCAAATCCATCTACTATACGTCCCTGAAGAGTATCTTTAAGTCCAAAGTCAACAATACGCTTCAACTCACCTTTGATAGCAGGATCATAAACAGGGGTTATAACCTCCACACGGTTATCAAGATTACGAGGCATCCAGTCGGCAGAACCCATGAAGACTTTCTCTTCTCCTCCAGCAGCAAATATAAATATACGTGAATGTTCCAGATAACGGTCTATTATACCTTTAATCCTGATATTACTGCTTACTCCAGGTATGCCCGGTACAAGAGAACAATTTCCGCGTACCAACAAATCAATATCAACACCTGCCTGAGAAGCCTCATAAAGTTTTTCAACCATTACAGGATCTGTGATATGATTTATCTTGACTTTTATATATGCAGGTTTTCCTGCCTTACGGTTCTTTATCTCGTTATTAATAAGAGTTATAAACTTATTCTTCATTTCATTAGGAGAAACAAGCAACTCTTTAAACTTGATAGGCGTATAAGGACGTTCGATAAAATCAAAAACCGCATCAACATCATTCACCAACCTTCTGGAAGCAGTCATCAAGACACAGTCCGTGTACATACGGGCATTCCCTTCATGGAAGTTACCGGTACTAACACATGCTATATCCGGACCTGTTTTCATTCCGATGTGTGTTATCTTTGAATGCACTTTCAAGCCTTCTACTCCGAAAATAACCTTTATGCCGGCATCCTGCATCTTCTTAGACCAGTTAATGTTAGAAGCCTCATCAAAGCGGGCAAGCAGCTCTATGACCACTGTTACCTTCTTTCCGTTTCTGGCAGCTCCGATAAGAGCCTTTACTACTTTTGATTCTTTTGCAAGTCGATACAAAGTTATCTTGATGCTACTTACTTTCTTGCTTACAGCAGCTTCCTGCAGCACTCTAATGAATGAATCGAAATTATGGTAAGGAACATGTATAAAACGATCCTTTTCCTGAATCTTGGACAAAAGACTCTCCGGACCATCCAATTCTTTTTTCATTATAGGAGTCCAAGCCGGATATTTCAGGTTCTTCCTGCCACAGTCTGGAAACTTCATCAGATCCTTATGATTCTGGTAGCGACCACCTGAAAGAATAGTGTCCCATGAATCGACATCAAGCTTATTAAGCACTCGCTTCATAAGATCCTTAGGCATATCACCGTCATATATTACACGTAACGGTTCACCACGCTTACGGCTCTTTACACCTTTGGAAATCTTCTGCAATGTACCCGTTCTAAGGTCATTGTCAATCTCCATCTCTGCATCACGGGTAAATTTAAAAGCGTATGCTTCATAATCTGTAAATTCAAGACCCTCAAAGACAATAGGAAGACAACACCTTACTACATCATCAAGATACATCATATAGCTCTTTCCATCGCAGTCAGGAAGACGAACGAAACGTCCGCACAATCCTACTGGAAGTTCAAGAAAGGCATAGTCAGCAATCACCTTTGAGCCGTTTTTCTTCTGAAGCTTTACAGCCAGATAAATATTTTCATCAGTTTCAGAATCAAGAGTCTTGACTGCAGAGAACCATACAGGTACTATAAAACCATTAAGCTTTTCCTTATAATATGAACGTATATATTCCAGCTGCTCAGATGTGATATTTTCATTATCTACCAGATATATATTTTCCTTCTCCAGTTCAGAGATAACATTCTCTACGGCCTGTTCGTATTCCTTGGCGTATTCGGAATTAAGCTTAGTAATTTTCTTTATTATCTTCTTAGCCTTCTCTCTGTCCTTGGCTGCAGATTTGTCCTCACATTCAGCTATGCGGTTTTGAGAAGCCATACGGACACGGAAAAACTCATCAAGATTATTCGAATATATTCCAAGGAAAGCCATCCTTTCAAGCAAAGGAACATGTTGGCGTGTAGCTTCCTGCAAGATACGCCTGTTAAAATACATCCAGCTTATATCTCTTTCAAGATATGGATCTTCTTTCTTCTTAATTGCCATAACTACTAAATTTTGCGCAAAGGAAAGTAATACATATTACATTGTTATTGCAATTTACAAAAAAAATCGATACAAGGATTATTTATTACAATAAAATATAATTACGTTTTCAGATATACTCTTCCACCATATACATGTTTGGCATAAACTCAGCAGAAGCCAGTCCTTCCAGTTCGTTTACAATCATGTATTCGGCCGAATTAACCCATTCCTTAAATCTCTCGTCCGGTTTATAAGTCTCCGCAAATTTCAACAGTTTACTTAAATCGAAATCACTGTCAACAATTCCGGCAGAACTCTTCATTGCATCAAAAGCATTACATTCCTGCTCTATATGTGCCGGCACCATCATTAAGGGCTTTCCTAAATACATAGCTTCACATACCGACTCAAAACCTGCTGTACTGGCATATGCCTTACAACCGGACATCTGTCTAAGAAATTCCAAATCGTCAAGCTGGTAAAAAGACAAAGTGTCGTCAATTTTCTTGACAGGAGATTCCTCCCACCTGTCCCAGAAAAAGCGTAAAGGCGTTTCAGGGTGATCTTTATGCCACCTCATCACACATTCCGAGAAACCAGAATTAACCATGTAACCATGTATATAATTACCATCAGTGGCCTCCTGACGGAACACATCACGTCGCAACAGCGGTGGAACTACTTTTATCTTTTTAACGTCATCATCCTTCATGCTACGGAAAGAAAGAGCCAGATATTCCTTTGCTCCCAATGCAGTCAAACGGGTAAACATATTAAGCAGTTTCATTCCAAACTTATGCCTGTATGGCATCTCGAAATCTTTATGCAGAAAAAGATATTGATGTCCGATACAAACTTGTGGTACAAGGGGGCGATAAAAGAAATATGTAAGTCCTGTCAGAAGTTCGTAGAAATTTATAACCATATCTGCACCGGTCTTGACAATACGGTCGTTTATATAATGCATACTGCCCAAATATTCGGGTACTCTCATTACATTATACAAAATACTGCGAGTTATATTGACACGTTTATTAGCCGGTGTAGGAAGGAAATTAGGACTGACAAACTGTTTTACCGGAGCATGTACGCTACGTGTAAAAAAGCCTGGCAGACGCCTTGATTCACTTTTACCCACCAGAATTTCCACGACTTCATGTCCGCTTCTTAACAATACATTCTCCAAAGTTATAGCTTGGGTAAGGTGACCACGTCCTTCTCCCTGAACGATAAACAAAAATTTCATGATGCAACAGATAATAATGTTAGTTTGGCAGTTTTATTTAATTGATTTATCACCTCAGAATAGTTTACCACTTCCCACACTCCGTTTTCATCCTCGGTCAAGGCAGAAAGTGTTTCAACCCAATCACCTGAATTCAAGTAGTGTATTCCATCTATCACTCTATTTTCAGGATGATGTATATGTCCGCAAATAACACCGTCGCATTCACGTTTTCGTGCAAAATCAACCAAGACCTTCTCAAAATCTGAGATATAAGATACAGCCGACTTCACTTTATGCTTTATCGCTTGTGACAATGAATAATAAGGCTTGCCTTGCTTTGAACGATATTTATTATACATTCCGTTCATCCACAACAATAATGTATATCCTACATCACCCAATTTAGCCAGCCACTTCATTTCTGTAGTAACTTTATCGAACACATCTCCATGAGTGACAAAATAATGACGTCCATTACTTTCCAATATATAATCTCTTACAATACTTATATTGGAGAACCGTAACGGAACCAGATTATCCAAAAAATCATCATGATTGCCTCGAACATAAATAACCTCAGTTCCACACTTTTCCATCATTTTCATGATTATCTTAAAAAAACGGGTGTGTTCCGGTTTCCATTTTCTTACACCCGATTTCTGCAGATGCCATCCGTCTATTATGTCACCATTAAGGATTAATCGGTCGCAATCAACCGTGCTTAGAAAATCACTAACTTCATCCACCTTTGAATGTGACGTACCAAGATGAATGTCCGATAAAACGATTGTCCTGTAATGTGGTCTTAATTCCATTTCTCTTCATTTTTGTCTGATGCAAAATAACGGAATCAATATTACAAAAACATGTACTTTAGATTAACAAAACAATACATTTATGCATAAAAAAAGTGGAGACTGCCCTGTACGGACAATCTCCACAATCATATAATTAAAATAAAATATTATTCAGCCAATTTGTTGTCTGAACCCAACACGTTGATGATTTTGTGCTTGTAAAGTTTTTCCATGTTGTCACGAGCTGGACCAAGATACTTACGTGGGTCGAATTCAGCTGGTTTTTCAGCGAATACTTTACGTACAGCAGCAGTCATAGCAAGACGAGAGTCAGAGTCGATATTGATCTTGCAAACTGCAGACTTAGCAGCCTTACGCAACTGATCTTCTGGAATACCGATAGCAGCTTCCAATTTACCACCATACTGGTTGATTGTATCAACTTCTTCCTGTGGAACTGAAGAAGATCCGTGAAGTACGATAGGGAATCCAGGAAGTTTTTCCATAACTGCATCCAATACGTCGAATGCCAATGGAGGAGGAACCAAACGACCTGTTGCAGGATCAACATGGCACTGTTCTGGTTTGAATTTGTAAGCACCGTGAGAAGTACCGATTGAGATAGCCAATGAGTCGCAACCTGTACGAGTAGCGAAGTCGATTACTTCTTCTGGGTTAGTGTAAGTGTGGTGGTCAGAAGAAACTTCGTCTTCAACACCTGCCAATACACCAAGTTCACCTTCTACAGTTACATCGAACTGGTGAGCGTATTCAACAACTTTCTTAGTCAAAGCAACGTTTTCTTCGTATGGAAGGTGAGAACCGTCGATCATAACTGAAGAGAAACCAGAGTCGATACAGCTCTTGCAAGTTTCGAATGTATCTCCGTGGTCAAGGTGAAGAACGATTTCAGGATGTGCACAACCCAATTCTTTTGCATATTCTACAGCACCCTGAGCCATGTAACGCAACAAAGTAGCGTTTGCATACTGACGAGCACCTTTAGAAACCTGAAGGATAACAGGTGATTTTGTTTCAACTGCAGCCTTGATGATAGCCTGCATCTGTTCCATATTATTGAAGTTGAAAGCAGGGATTGCATATCCACCTTTGATTGCTCTGGCAAACATGTCTCTTGTGTTCACCAAGCCTAAGTCTTTGTAATTAACCATTGTTTTTACTATTTATAATGTTAGTGATTAAATTCCATTGCAAAAATAACAATTTATATATACAGAACTTCTATTTTAAAAGAAAAAAATATACACAAACATACATATATTGATAAAATATGGCAAATATTACAAACCTGAGTACGCATAATGCAATGTAGATATTGCAAGTTTTACCAAGCCGATGAATACAACAATGCTTTTTTAATCTATACATTAAGGGAAATACACATTATATATTATTTATAGAGAAAAAGATTTCACAAAAAAGATCGATAAAGTTTTCTCATTTAAAAGAAAAAGCGTATCTTTGCAACCCGAAACAGACCATTACACACGACTAAGTGTTACCAACTAGTCAAAATAATAATAAATAAAGTATATACTGAAATGAAAAAAGGAATTCATCCAGAGAACTACCGTCCGGTAGTATTTAAAGACATGTCAAACGGTGATATGTTTCTTTCACGTTCAACTTGTGCTACAAAAGACACAATTGAATTCGAAGGTGAAACTTACCCATTGGTTAAGTTGGAAATCTCTAACACTTCTCATCCGTTCTACACTGGTAAGTCTAAGTTGGTTGACACAGCAGGACGTGTTGATAAGTTTATGAACCGTTACAACCGTATCAAGAAATAATTTAATACGAGTTTACGATAAAAGCGGGCAATCTTCAAAACAGGTTGCCCGCTTTTATTTTTGTAGTTCTCATTTTTTAATTACCTTTGTGAAAAGTTAAACATATAATATAATACAATGAAATATAAACTGTCAGGATTAATTATTCTAATATTCTTTTTTACAAATATCCTAGCACAAACAAGTGTCATTTACACAACCGGCGACCATATATCAAGCAGCTTGATAAACAATATTTATCAGGACAAGAGAGGTTTTATATGGATAGCAACGGAATACGGACTTAACAAATTCGACGGTAACCGATTTACACTTTATACACACGATGAAAATGACTCTACATCAATATGCAACAACTATTCAAGAGTGGTGTATGAAGACATGAACGACAATATCTGGATAGGTACTGTAGCCGGAATGATGAAATACAACAGTGACGAGAACAATTTCATGAACGTCAGATTATATATCAACGGAAAAATCACAATACCACACATATCGGATATACTAGAAAGGAAAAACGGTGAAATATGGGCTACGACTTCAAATCAAGGATTATTCAAAATTGATACAGAGAACAATACAGGCTCATGTATAAACGAAATAAGAAGGACTGGCATATATAAAGTCAACACTATAATTGAAGATAATGACGGTATAATATGGATAGGAACAGAAGACCACGGAGTTATTACATATGACACTCATAACAATAAAATAGATAAAGTACAACTGCCAGGAGTAGAAAACTGTAATATTACTTCAATGACCTTAAATGCCAATGGTGATATATACATAGCGACATTCACCAAGGGACTTTACATTTTCAACAAAGGAAAAAACAGCATAGACAAAATTACAAGTTTTGGCAATCTGCCAATAAAAACACTTGCATTATGCGATAATAAGCTATACATAGGAACAGACGGAGCAGGTGTAAAAATTTACAGAGAAGACACAAAACAAACACAAGATCTGTATATAGCAGATGCAGCTATAGACCTGAAAGATACAAAAGCACACAGTATTCTTTTTGACAAAGAAGGAAACTTATGGTTTGGTATTTTCCAAAAGGGAGTAGTGTTTATACCCAAGAAGACAAATCCTTTCAGATTCTACGGAGGCAAGCAAATAAGCAACAGTCCCATTGACGACGGATGCGTAATGTCTATACTTAAGAACAGCAAAAACAATATACTAATAGGAGTTGACAGCAAAGGACTATACTTCTTAAATTCAAATTATGGATTAATTAAGCATTATACTCCGCAAGAAGGAAAGCCTCTTTTCCCGAATACTATTATAAACATATTCGAAGATTCATCAAATAATATCTGGCTTGGAAGTTACAGCCAAGGGATAGGACTATTTGATACACAATCCGGAACATTCAACCGTATATCTGGACTGGAAAACGAAAGTGTATTCAGCATCGCTGAAGACCACAACAGAAATCTTTATATAAGTACATACGGTACAGGTATGTGTGTATATAATCTGGACAGTAAAGAAATAACATATTTCAAGGAAAGCGACAAGGATGAAAACGGTGATTGCCTGGCAGACAACTGGATAAACACATTATATTGTGACAGTGAAGGATATATATGGATAGGACATTTCAAAGGAGTAAGCTGTTTTAATCCTAAAAACAAAAGTTTCATAAACTTCACCGGAACAAACTATATCATTAAAGACAAGATGTGCTATTCAATATTGGAAGACAGCGAAAAGACAATATGGCTAGGTACATCCGAAGGATTATACTCATTCAACAAATCAAATAAAGAAATAAAACAATTTGGTATAAACGACGGATTGTCAAACGATGTGATATGTGGTTTATGCGAAGATAACAGTGGACATATCTGGATAAGTACATTCAATGGAATAAGCAAATTCAGCAAACGTAACAATACGTTTACCAATTATTATAGTGAAGACGGACTTCAGGGTAACGAATTCACACGCGGTGCTGCATATAAATCCGCAAATGGGGAAATCTTATTCGGAGGTACAAATGGTATCACATGTTTTTACCCGTCTGAGATAACAGACTCAATATCAAAACCTAGTCTTACAATATCAGACTTCCAGGTTTTCGGAAAGAGTATAAATACCAATTCTCTATCAGGAGGAAAAAAGATAATAAGCGAAGATGTCACACGGGCAAAAACATTCAGATTAAGTCATAAGGACAACACTTTCAGAGTACTTTTCACAACTATGGACTATGGAAGTACGTCACATATTCTATATAAATACAGAATTGGAAAACTGAGCAAGAACTGGCTGTCAACAAGAAGCGGTGAAAACTACATAACATTCAACAATCTACCTCCGGGAGATTATACTTTAGAAGTTTTTGCAGTAAACAGAAATATAACATCGGATACATACGTATATAATATTCATATATCCTACCCTTGGTATCAGACATGGTGGGCATATATATTATTCTCCATACCTGTGATAATACTTATATGGTTGACAGTGAACTATATACGAATCAAGATACGACGCAAGCGCGACTTCATGGAGATACGTCATGCACGAGAAATTAATGAAGCCAAACTACAGTTCTTCATAAATATCTCACATGAAATACGTACCCCTATGACTCTGATTATAAACCCATTGGAAAAGCTAATTGCAGCAAATAATGATAAGGAGACAAGCAAGACATACATGATGATTTACCGAAATGCAAAAAGAATACTGCGTCTCATAAACCAGCTTATGGACATAAGAAAAATTGAAAAAGGACAGATGCAGATGCATTTCCGTGAAACAGACCTTGTAGGTTTCATTAACGACCTTATGATTACTTTCGAAAACACTGCACGCCAGAAAAACATCAGCTTCAGCTTCGAACATGAAGACGAAACACTTATGGGATGGATAGACATAAACAATTTCGACAAAGTATTGATGAACCTGTTATCAAATGCATTCAAATATACACCTGATAATGGTAAAGTATGTGTCAGTCTATGCCATGGTGAAAATCCGAATGCAAAAGGAGCGTTAAAAAACTATATTGAAATAAAAGTAACAGACAGCGGTATAGGGCTGGATGAAAACCAAAAAGAACGTATATTTGAAAGATTCTATCAAATCAGCGGAAATGGCGTACATAATCAGGGCGGTACAGGAGTTGGACTACATCTGACACGCTCACTCGTAGAAATGCATTATGGAACAATAACAGCAGAAAATAATATAGGAAGTTCAGGTTCCACATTTACCGTAAGAATACCTAAAGGATGCGACCATATAAGTCTGGAACAGATAGAAGAGAATGACACATACGTGAACAATGATATCAACATCCAGCAAATATCGTCATCAATATCAGATATAAACGAAGAAGAAAATACTGTAAAGAAGAAATCAAAAACCAATTTTACCATACTGATAGTTGACGATGAAAAAGAAATTCAGGAATTCCTGAAAGATGAGTTGTCTGACGAGTTCAGAATATCATTGGCAAGCAACGGACGTGAAGCCTATGAGCACATACTCACCAACCATGTTGATCTGGTGGTTAGTGACGTTATGATGGATGAAATGGACGGACTGACATTATGCAAGAAAATCAAACAAAATGTAAACATCAACCATATACCTGTCATCCTGCTTACAGCTAAAGGCAAAACAGAAGAACAGGTAGAAGGAATTGAACATGGAGCTGATGCATATATAATAAAACCATTCAACACTGAAGTCCTAAGAAGCACAATATTAAATTTGCTCAACAGCAGACGTATCCTGAAAAATAAGTTCAGTGGCGCTCAAGAGCAAAAAGAAAAAGTAAAGGATATAAATATAAAATCTTCAGACGAGGCTTTGATGGATAAGATTATGTCGGTAATAAACAATAATATGTCAGAACCGACTCTAAATGTTGAAATGCTGGCACAAGAAGTAGGTTTGAGCCGTGTTCATCTTCATAGAAAACTAAAAGAACTTACCAACTTGTCAACACGCGACTTTATCAAGAATATAAGAATGCAGCAAGCTGCCAAACTGTTGAAAGAAAAGAAACTAGGAATTTCAGAAGTAGCTTATGCTGTAGGCTTCAGCAATCTATCGCATTTCTCTAGTACCTTTAAAGAGATTTTTGGTGTTTCTCCAAAAGAATACACTTCCGAGAAATACAAAATGGAAGAAGAAAAAGCACAAAAAGACAAATCTGAGAAAGAAAATAATGACTGAAAATAAAACCTCTTAAATTGTATTCTTGTTACATTTAAGAGGTTTTACTTATTTATAATAATCTTATTTTATATAATCCAACTTAACGACTACGACTCTTATATTTTGATCTTCCTTATCAGTTTGTATTTAGCTATATGCCAGTCTGACGGGAAGAATAAGAAAAATCGTTCTGGAGTTGAGTCTATAAACATAGCCTTAGATGCATCATACGAGTAACCTATAATATCAGGTTTGTACGCTTTATTAGGATATGAAGTATCATGGTTAAGCAATGCAAAACGCTCTGTACCCTTTACTACATATTGCAGGTCAATATGATGATAATGAGACTCAGGCCCTCTTTTCTCTAACGGATCGTTTACACCATCCTCAACACTGGCAAACAACTCTGTATCCTGAATCTGATGTTTTCCTGCAGGTATAGTCTGCAAATCTGTCTGTGCCAGCCAAGCAAACACAGCATCCCATTGTTTTTTGTTTTTATGATATTGTGAATAGAATTCACTCAGATTTGTGCAGACATCAGGCAAAGCTTGAAATCCGTTACTCCATCCCCTCTGCATAACCCAATTAGTATAATTTATTTTAGAACAACAATTCTGGGCATACGTTAAATTTCAAAACAACACCGATAACGATAAAATAAACAATAATTTAATAGACTTTTTCATATTGGTAAGATTTAATAAATGTAATGTAACAAGTTTATGATGGCAAAAATACAAAAATCCTGCAAGGGACACAACACTCCTTGCAGGATTAGGAAACAAACTAATATGGGGTAATTACAAAGTCTTCTTGTAAAGTTCAAGGATTATCTCTTCTGTCACCTCACGAGGGTTACCAGGAGTACATACATCTGCATAAGCGGCCTTAGCAAGACGAGGAAGGTCCTCTGCCTTTTTTCTTTTATATTAGATTATAATAGTTAGTTTTACATAGGAATTCACATATCTACAGAAACTCTTCCATTAAAAACATAATAACAATATATGATGTAATAATCAAATAAATGAAAAGTAAATGTCATCGCATATTACGTTATTTCATTTTCAGTAAACGTACTTTGTATTTAAAATACAAGTTACCATATAAAGAAACAACAGGTAAAAAATGATGTTAGAAATGGAAGATTTGATGGAATTACATATCTTTGCAAAAACCACGATATAATGAAAAACAATTTTACGAAAAACTATAAATATCTTATAAGTAGCCAACGTGTTGAGGACTGGGACATAAATGTCAGTACCGTAGGATGTGAAACTATTGAAAAGAACTACGAAACATACCCGCCCCGTACAGGTCATCCGGCACAATTTTTCTTCACACCGTCGCGTGGCAGGAAACTGGACAGCTATCAACTTCTATATATAATAAAAGGTAAAGGGATATTTTTCACTTCACCTGAGGATAGCATGGAAATAAAGGAAGGTGACATGATTATACTTCGCCCATACCAATGGCACAGCTACATGCCTGATAAGAAAACCGGATGGACTGAAATGTGGATCGGTTTCGAAGGAGCAAACATGGACAGCAGATTCAAAAACAATTTCTTCAACAAAGAACAAATAATATACAGGATAGGAGTACAGGACAATATTGTTAACCTGTATAATCAAGCCATAAAGGTTGCCAATGAAGAAAAAGCTGCCTGCCAACAATATCTAGCAGGAATAGCAAATCTGATTCTTGGTATGACAATGTATTATGACTATAACAGATGTTTCGACACTGCTACTGAAGAACAAATAGACAAAGCCAAAATCATTATAAGGGAAAATCTGCTGAAAGGAATAACAGCTGAAGATGTAGCTTCCAAGATAAACATGAGTTATTCATGGTTTCGCAAACTCTTCAAAGACTACACAGGAGTATCGCCTGCACATTACATTCAAGAACTGAAAATACAGGAGGCTAAACAGTTATTGTCGGGAAGTGACAGTAATATAAAGGAAGTATCATACTATCTTGGTTTCTACGATATAGCGTATTTTTCAAAAGTGTTCAAGAAATATACGGGATTTACTCCTATTGAATATAAAAAGATATACTATTAATGAAAGCACAATACATTAAATATAAACTAACAAAAATAGATATAAAAAATACTGCAACATTAAGACTCTTAATCCTGTTATGGATATTTGCAGCAGAACCGGTCTTTTCTGAAAAGCATTATGTTTTCACACCATTGGACGCATCACAAGGACTGTCCGGCAATAAAGTCAGAAACATATCACAACTACCAGACGGACGTATGATGATAACAACAGAAGGACAAATAAACATATACGACGGAACCAGCTTTACATATCTTCACTATAATAAGAACAACATATGCCGATTATCGGAATATTCTGGATTTAACCATACGTATGTTGACAACAGCGGATATGTGTGGGTTAAGAACAATCATACTTTAATGGTTGCCGACATTACACGCGAAGAGTTCCTGAATTGTCCGGATTCCATATTCAGAGAATGGGGAATAAACACACCGTTGAAAGATTTGTTCATGGACAAATATAGTGATTTATGGGTTATCACGGAAAAAGACGATTTATTACACATAGGTAAAGACAGGAAAAATACATTTATTTTCAAAAATAAGGTTTCACTGGACAATGATCAGATTTATGATTTAGGAGTAATAGACGACAAACTTTATCTATTCTACAAATCAGGAATGCTGATATGCCATGATATAGTGTCAGGAAAAGAATTGTACAGACGTAATGTACCGGCCGACCTGCCCAAAGCACTATACGGAAATACTTCGTATGTAGTACAAGGCCATGATTCGTTTTATCAGTTATGTAATGGCACAGGCGGTGGCATAATGCTAAATTTCAACATATATAAAAAGAGCTGGGAAATAGTCATGAATACAGACTCATGGTTCAACTATCTTTCCATTGACCGCGACGGCAGCATTTGGGTTAGCGGACATGACGGACTCTACAACATTTCACCCGACCTGAAAGAAAAGCAATACATACAGACACTTAAACTGGTTGACGGTAGAAAGATTGACACAGAAATAAGCACGCTGTACAATGACCTTCAGGGTGGAATGTGGATAGGTACGTTAAATCGTGGTATCCTATATTACCATCCTAACCGTTTTCGTTTTCAAAATATCGGAAAAGTTATGTTCTCTCTTCCTGAAGAAACTTCAATGCACGTGACAGGATTTGAAGAGACTAGGAACAAAGATATCATAGTAAAGACTGATACTGGAAATTATTTATATAGCCCAAAATCAGGCAACATTTCAGTGTATAAAGGTAAGGAAACGACCATTATAGAAGAAAAAATCGACAACCTCAATAATAAAAGAATACTTCAGACTGCCAAAATCGGAAAAGATTTATTGGTAGGTATTACCAGAGACGGATGGTTTATATTTGATAAACAAAACAATAAAACCGATTTCCATCCGACATGTCATCCTTGCAACTGTATTTATACGGCAGGAAGTGGAAAAATTTGGATAGGATTAGAAGACGGACTTATGCTACTGGATGTGAAAACCGGGAAAGAACACAGATTTCACACATCCGATGGCCTTGTAAATAATTCAGTCCGTAGCATAATACAAACGCCTGACAGTTCCGTATGGATTTCCACTGCCAATGGAATAAGCAACATGCAAGCGAACAGAAACACAGCCGATTCGCTTGGATACTCATTTGTCAACTTCAATCAATATGATGGGGTCATAACCGATGAGTTTTGCGAACGTTCTGTCTATATCACTTCCGACAACACCATCTACTGGGGTGGTATTAACGGTTTCAACATATTGAATACATCTTCTGCACAAACAGAGGAAATCCCTTATTTGCCATTGTTCGTCGGATTTAACCTGTTTGGAGAGAAAATCAACAACGGAATGTATTATCATGATAAGCAGATATTAAAAAATCCTATAACAACGACAAAAGAGATTGTTCTGCGCCATGACCAGAACTTCTTTACAATAGAGTTTGCCGCCATGAACTACATAAATCCGACACAGACATACTATCGTTATCAACTTAACGGAATAGACAAGACAGAACTGGAAATCCATTCAACAGACGGTAGAGGAAGAGCCACTTACACAGATTTGCCTCCCGGTGACTATACATTCAAAGTACGCGCTACAGGAAACGGCAAAGGATGGACAGATAAATATGCCGAGCTTAAAATACGAGTAAAAGCTCCGTTCTGGAAAACCGGATATGCTTATACCGTTTATATAATATTAGCCGGCAGCTGCATAGCAGCTTTCATACTTCTATATATCAGAAAAAAGAAACGAAGCATAATACGTGAACAGAAAGAAAAACTGGATGAAATGAAAACAACATTCATCCAAAACATTAATCAGGAACTGGAAGAACCGATTAAAAAGATAATATCTCCTCTGGATGCTGTAATTATGCACATGGACGAAGGAAGGAGCAAATTACAACTGCAGTCTATTCGTCAGAATGCTACAGAACTACAAACATTAGTAAAGCAACTTTCAAAAGGAGCATTATTGCCTATACCGACCGATGAAAACAATATAAACCTAGATGTACTGATTGTTGAGATGCGTCAATTGCTGGAACAGCAAGAAACGAGAAAGAAACAAATAAACACTATCAACGAGAAAGAAGAAAAACAGGAACTCTTAAGCGAAACAGACGAAGCATTTATACGAAAAGTCCTTAAAAATGTAGAGCAGAATCTGGACAATCAGGAATACTCCGTGGAAACACTAAGTCGCGACATGGGAATGGACCGCACTGGACTTTACCGTAAGTTGATAGCTTTGGTTGGAAAAACGCCTACCAGTTTTATACGCTCCGTTCGTCTTAAACGGGCAGCACAACTGCTGGAAAAAGGTTATACTGTTGCCGAAGTGGCAGACAGTGTTGGCTTCAGCACTTCAAGTTATCTGTGTAAATGTTTTCAGGAAGAATTTGGTGTACGTCCTTCACAATACGTCCAACAACTGAAAAAGCATTGATAAATTTCAACCAATATATTGTTATCTGCAACATATTTACAACTTTTTCTTATGCCATCATGATAATTTTGCATGTACGAAAAACATTGAATCCACATTTTAAAGTGTAATTAAATTATCTCTTAATCAAACATACAAACCATGAGAAAAAGTTTATTGATTTTAGCATTATGTTCATTGCCGATTTTTGTATGGTCGCAAAAATACCAGGAAACAGAAAACGGCATAAAGACTTCCATCAATGAAAAAAAAATAGATGTAGAAGTTCAGTGGTTCACTCCAAACAGTCTGAGAATTTTAAAGACACCGCTAGGAAAGACTGTAGAAAAGAAAAGTCTCTCCGTTATTGCAAAGCCGAATAAGTCCGGAGTAAAAATCGCCACATCAGACAACAGCAAGATTGTAATGAAAAGCCCTGTACTGACTGTTACTCTCAATACAGAAAATGGTATAATAACCTATGCCAAAACAGACGGTACTGTTCTATTGAAAGAGAATGAAAACTCAAAGCCTTTTACTCCGATGAAGGATGCCGATAGAGATACATATACCGTTTATCAGGGATTTATTACAGATAAGGAAGAAGGACTATACGGTCTGGGACAGTTACAAAACGGACAGATGATGCAACGCAACATGAGTAAAGTATTAATTCAAGGTAATGTTGAAGATGTGTCACCTATCTTTCAGTCAACAAAAGGTTATGGAGTATTTTGGGACAATTATTCCGCGACTACTTATACAGACAACGAAAATGAAACCTCATTCAGTTCCGAGGTGGGAGACTGTATTGATTACTACTTCATGTATGGTGGTTCTGCCGACGGAGTTATAGCACAAGTACGTGCTTTGACAGGAGAAGTACCGATGATGCCACTGTGGAGCTACGGATTTATGCAGAGTAAGGAAAGATACAAAAGCCAGGAAGAAACTGTAGGTGTGGTAAAAAAATACAGAGAATTAGGTATTCCATTAGACTGCATCATACAAGACTGGCAATACTGGGGACATAACTATCTGTGGAATGCAATGGACTTCCGCAATCCGTCTTTTGACAATCCCAAAGCCATGATTGACAGCATACACGGAATGAACGCGCGTATGATGATATCTATATGGTCTTCTTTCGGACCGGCAACAAAACCATACCGTACATTAGATAAAGAAGGACTCTTATTCAACATAGAGACATGGCCACAATCAGGAGTTGAAGGCTGGCCGCCAAACATGGAATATCCATCAGGAGTTAGAGTTTACGATTGTTACAACCCTAAGGCACGTGACATTTACTGGGATTACCTTAACAAAGGTATATTCCAATTAGGTATGGACGGATGGTGGATGGATTCAACAGAACCAGACCATTTCAACTGGAAAGATAGCGACTTTGACCGCCAGACTTACTTAGGTTCATACCGCAGCGTACGCAATGCATATCCTCTTATGACTGTTGGAGGTGTTTACGACCATCAGCGTGCAGAAACCAGCGACAAACGTGTTATCATATTAACCCGTTCAGGCTTCCTCGGACAACAACGATATGCCTCAAACGTATGGTCTGGCGATGTACAGTCATCATGGGATATGTTCCGTAAACAAATAACTGCAGGACTTAACTTCTCACTCACAGGAATGTCACATTGGAATTCTGATTTGGGAGGCTTTTTCGCCGGCTCATATAACACTAATGGAAATGCCAGTGCCACAAGAAACCCAATGTATCAGGAACTTTATGTACGTTGGTTACAATTCGGAGTTTTCTGTCCGATGATGCGTAGTCACGGTGCCGACACTCCTCGTGAATTTTTCTGGTACGGCAAAGCCGGCGAACCGGTTTATGACGCATTGGTAGATGCTGTGAAATTACGTTATTCCCTACTGCCTTACATCTATTCTACAGCCTGGGAGGTTTCACACAGACAGTCAACATTTATGCGTGCCCTCTACATGGATTTCCTGAATGACAAAAACACCTGGAAAATAGGTAACGAATACATGTTCGGAAAAGCATTCCTCGTAGCGCCTGTTCTTCACGCTCAATACACACCTGAACAAAAACAAAATATCTTAAAAGAGAACGAAGGATGGAATAAGACAACAAACAATCAGGTAAACCTTTCATTAAATGTTGACTTTACACAGTCTAAAGAAATGGAAGTTTATCTTCCTTCAGGAAACAAATGGTATAATTACTGGACTAACGAGGATTTCGACGGTGGACAAAAATTGAAAATCAAGACATCACTTGACAGAATACCACTTTTTGTCCGTGCAGGAAGCATCATACCTATAGGTCCGGATGTGCAATATACAAACGAGAAGAAATGGGATAATCTGATAATAAACGTATATCCGGGAGCGGACGGAACATTTACACTTTATGAAGACGAAGGTGACAATTACAATTATGAATCCGGAGCATACACTGAAATACAAATGAAATGGAACGACACAAAACGTATTCTCACAATTGATGCACGTAAAGGTGAATATAACGGTATGCTGACCAAACGTAACTTTACCATACGTACAGCCGACGGAAAAGAAAAAGTCATTACATACAGCGGAAAGAAAATAAATGTAAAGATATAATAGTACAAATAAAGTTATTATTATAACCATATAGGAAAGTGAATATTGCGTATAAATTGTAATATTCACTTTCCTATTTATGTTTATATATTGCAGAAAAAAGACATTTTTGTACCTTTGCACTTCAAACAACAGATTTCTATATATGGAATTAAAAGAACATTTCTCCGATAAAATATTTAGTATAATATCCGAAACTGCAGACGAACTAGGGTTGGAATGCTATGTAGTAGGAGGCTATGTGCGAGATATATTCCTGAAACGACATTCAAAGGACATTGATGTGGTAGTGGTAGGAAGCGGTATAGAAATAGCACAGGCACTAGGCAAAAAATTAGGCAAAGGAGCTAATGTTTCGGTGTTCAAGAATTTCGGAACAGCACAGGTGAAGTTCAGAGACATCGAAGTGGAATTTGTAGGTGCAAGAAAAGAATCATATAGCCACGACAGCAGAAAGCCAATAGTGGAAAACGGAACACTGGAGGATGACCAAAACAGACGCGATTTTACAATAAACGCTATGGCCGTCTGCCTGAACAAAGACCGTTTCGGCGAGTTGGTTGACCCATTTGACGGTATGGAGGATCTTAAAGACAGAATCATAAGAACCCCTCTTGATCCGGACATAACATTCAGCGATGACCCTCTGCGAATGATGAGATGTATCCGTTTTGCCACACAGCTGAACTTCTACATAGAGGACGAGACATTCGAAGCTTTAGGAAGAAATAAGGAACGTATCAAGATTATATCAAAGGAACGTATAGCAGACGAACTGAATAAGATAATATTATCACCTATACCGTCGAAAGGATTCGTAGATCTTGACAGATGCGGGCTTCTGGAACTTATATTCCCTGAGCTATGTGCTCTTCAAGGTGTAGAGACAAGAAACGGAAGAGCCCATAAGGATAATTTTTATCACACGCTTGAAGTACTCGACAATATATCGAAAGCTACAGACAATCTGTGGCTCAGATGGTCTGCCCTGCTTCATGACATAGGCAAACCTAAGACAAAAAGATGGGAACAGAAAGCCGGATGGACTTTCCATAACCATAACTACATCGGCGAGAAGATGATACCGGACATATTCAGGAAAATGAAACTTCCAATGAACGAGAAGATGAAATATGTCCAGAAAATGGTGAGCCTCCACATGCGTCCTATAGTAATAGCCGACGAAGAAGTTACTGATTCTGCAGTAAGACGACTACTCTTTGAAGCAGGTGATGATATTGACGATCTGATGTGTCTGTGTGAAGCGGATATCACCTCTAAGAACGAAGCCAGAAAACAACGTTTCCTGGACAATTTCAAGCTTGTAAGACAAAAACTGAAAGACCTTGAAGAAAAAGACAGGATAAGAAATTTCCAACCACCTGTAGATGGAGCTGAGATTATGAGAGTTTTCAACTTACAGCCTTGCCGCGAAATAGGTGACTTGAAAAGTTATATCAAAGATGCTATTTTGGACGGTGTAATACCTAACGAACACGATGCAGCATTTGAATATATGATGGAAAAAGCCAAAAAGATGGGCTTGAAACCTGTCGATGAATAATATAATCCCAATTTATATCATCCTGTAGTATTATTGAAATCTACAGGATGATAAATTCCCACAAGATTAAAGCAGAACCTAAAACAAAATCACCAATAATCTAATATATTTTAAATTTACATCAAATATAGTTTTCCACAAACTTCGCTCACAGACCGCTCTAGAGCATTTTTAAGAATTAAAAATTTCCACTTTTGTAAATTCCAAACATTTTGATGTTTTTTATTTCAGAAATTTGTTTATAGCTTTGCAATACCTTTTCAGAGTGACATCAGTCTCAAAAGGGAATACCGTGAAAATCGGTAACAGTACCCGCTGCTGTGATTCTTGATGAAACGGAACAAGGTTATTCCGACCACTGCCTCATTGGCGGGAAGGTGTTCCGCGGAAAGATCAGTCAGAAGACCTGCCCTGAAAAGAAAAAACAAACAATTGTATGATTTAAAAGACAAAAAAATGGAAACAAAAGACATCTGCATCATCAAAAGAGACGGGAAGCGGGAAAACTTCTCATCTGCAAAAATCTACAACGCCATTACAAAAGCTTTCGTAGCATCAGATCTTACAGACTGCGAAACCCTTATCGATGAAATAACACAGAGGGTAATCAACCATTTCAATACACCTACCATAGGTGTGGAAGAAATACAGGACCTTGTAGAAATGGAATTGATGAAAGTAAGACCGGAAGTAGCGAAAAAATATATCATCTACAGGCAGTGGAGAAACACCGAACGCGACCGCAAGACGAAAATCAAACATATCATGGATGGTATTGTGGCTATCGACAAGAATGATGTCAACCTTAGCAACGCCAACATGTCAAGCCATACTCCGGCCGGGCAGATGATGACTTTTGCATCTGAAATTACAAAAGACTATACTTACAAGTACCTTCTGCCTAAAAAATATGCGGAGGCGCACCAGTTGGGTGATATTCATATTCACGACCTGGACTATTATCCGACAAAGACTACCACATGCATACAGTATGACCTGGAAGACTTGTTCGAGAGAGGATTTCACACAAAGAACGGAAGTATACGTACTCCACAGTCTATACAGAGTTATGCCACTCTTGCTACAATAATCTTCCAGACTAACCAGAACGAACAGCACGGAGGACAAGCAATACCGGCATTCGATTTCTTTATGGCCAAAGGAGTCCTGAAAAGCTACCAGAAGAGTGTAGCTTCAATCATGTCTTTCTTTATGGAAATGAAAGGCATTGACATAACAGAAGAGACTCTGAAAGATTGCGTAAAAAAGCATCTCATGACAATAATCCCGTCTGAAGATGATAAAAACAACCTTATAGAAGAGCTAAAATCCATAGGTGCAAGCATAGAAAAGGGAGACCTGGAACATATATTAAACAAGGCAAACGAACGTACTCGCAAAGATACCCACCAGGCGATGGAAGGTTTTATCCACAACCTTAACACGATGCACTCAAGAGGCGGTAACCAAGTAGTTTTCAGTTCTATAAACTATGGTACAGATACGTCGGCAGAAGGAAGAATGGTTATAGAAGAGTTGCTTAAATCTACAATAGAGGGTCTTGGAGCTCACGGTGAAGTTCCTGTATTCCCGATACAAATTTTCAAGATAAAGGATGGAGTATCATATTCGGAAGAGGATTATCAGCTTGCAATGAGCGACTTCGATGCCGCAATGGAAGGAAAACTACAGTTCAAGGCACCAAACTTCGACCTTTTCCTAAAAGCATGCCGTACCACAGCCAAGGCTTTATTCCCTAACTTCATGTTCCTTGATACACCATTCAACAAACATGAATTATGGAGAGCCGATGATCCACACAGATATAAATACGAGCTTGCCACAATGGGATGCCGCACAAGAGTATTCGAAAACATTAATGGAGAAAAGACATCACTGGGAAGAGGAAACCTGTCATTCACCACGATGAACATGCCAAGACTGGCTATTGAAGCAAGAATTAAGGCAGAAAGTATTATCGATTCAAACAACAAGGAGGCTATTGAACAAAAAGCCAAAGAAGTATTCCTTCAGTCGGTAGAAGAGATGGCAGAAATGATTGCCGAACAGCTTTATTCAAGATACCAGTATCAGAAGACAGCCTTGGCAAGACAGTTCCCGTTCATGATGGGCAACAACGTTTGGAAAGGTGGCTGCGATGTAAACCCTAATGAAGAAGTCGGTGACATACTGAATCAGGGAACACTTGGTATAGGTTTCATCGGAGGTCACAACGCAATGGTTGCACTCTACGGCCAGGGACACGGACACAACAAAAAATCATGGGATACCCTTTACGAAGCTGTAGAGAAAATGAACGAAGTAGCCAAGAGATATAAAGAGAAATATCATCTTAACTATTCTGTCCTTGCCACTCCTGCAGAAGGCCTGTCTGGGAGATTCACAAAGATGGACAAGCGCAAATATGGTATTATAGAAGGAGTAAATGACAGAGATTATTACGTCAATTCATTCCATGTTGATGTAAAAGAGCCTATCAACATCGTTGACAAAATTAAATGCGAGGCTCCTTTCCATGCACTTACCCTTGGAGGACACATCACATACGTAGAACTGGACGGTGAGGCGCAGAAAAACGTAAAAGCCATAGCAAAAATAGTGAAAGTAATGAACGACGAGGGCATTGGATACGGTTCGATAAACCATCCGGTTGATACATGCCACAACTGCGGATACAGAGGTGTGATCTACAGCAAATGTCCGATATGTAACAGCGAAAACATACTCCGCATGCGCCGTATCACAGGTTACCTGACAGGTGATTTGAACAGCTGGAACTCGGCAAAACGTGCAGAAGAACGCGACAGGGTAAAACATGCCTAAACTGAAACATGCTACATTATTTATATACATATCCTGAAACAATAGTCGATGGAGACGGCATCCGGTATTCTATTTATCTGGCCGGATGCAGTCACCGTTGCAAAGGATGCCATAATCCTGAATCGTGGAATCCCAAAGCAGGGAAACCACTTACCGAAGAAGCATTAGAAAGAATAATAAAGGAAATAAACGGTAATCCTCTACTAGACGGAGTAACTTTTACAGGAGGAGATCCTTTCTTTAATCCTGAAGAATTCGGTAATGTTCTAGAAAAAGTTCGTAAATCAACAGGATTGAATATATGGTGCTACACCGGTTATACACTGGAAGAACTCATAAACGATAACAGAAGAAAGAATTTACTGCAATATATAGATGTACTTGTAGATGGGAGATTTGAAGAAAGCTTATACTCCCCTACCCTTGAATTCAGAGGAAGCAGCAATCAAAGGATATTACACCTTAAGAAACTACTTAAACAATAAGAAAAACCATATACAAAGGACTGGAGAAACCATTACGGAAGTTCTCCAGTCCTTGTTTTCTTTATAAAAGAACATATATATACACATTGCATCGCATAATTATTACGTTTTCAGAATTGAAGGCATACAGTGTATATAATATGTTATACAACACAAATATCAAACACCGCATATAATCTTAAAATTAACATTATCGTTTCAAACTCCGTTTTTTTAATTGCGATTTTATCAACTAAAACACAAGATTAACCATAATACATACTTAATTGTGTTTTTCCGTTCGCGGACACGGAGCCTACATACACGAAAACATGATATAAATCAAGAAAAACATATATTAATATAAAAAACAATCACAACTTATTGCAGAATAAAAAAATATCCATACCTTTGTATCGTGGTTGTGAAACTAGAGATTAAATTAATAAATAGCACAAAACATTAAAGGTATTAGACTTACTTAAGGTATAAAAATAAAAAGGTATTAGATAAAGGTTATTAGTTTAAAGTAAAGATTAGGTATTAGGTTTAAAGTTAAAGGTATTAGTAAAAAGGTAAAAGGTTTTCAGTTTAAGGATAAAAGGTAAAAAGATCAATAGGTTTAGTGCTAAGGTAAAAAGAAAAGATTAAAAAGGATAACAATTAAGACTAGAAAAACCAAAGAAACAAAGAACCCTAAATTGGGGGGTTCTTTCAGGAAGCCGGCGGCATTCAAGATGATGAATGACGCCTTTTTTTATTTTTATTCTGATCAATCTAACTTTTCTCTTTATATAATAAGTTCGAACATTCATCAGGAAATCATATACACCCCCTCAAGAAACGAAATACACACGAGTTATCAATATCCATAATTGCAACATCATCATTACAATTTCAATACAACTAAAATGAAATAATGATTTTTTTCCGTAATTAAGTATAAAAGCACAGAAAATACTATTTATTTGCCATCGGTAAATCTGTTATTTCTTCGATAATTTCTTAACTTTGTAGCGCAAGAAAGAAAAAGAGACAATAAAAACACTTTTATAACATAACATAAATAATTAGAATTATGGAATTTGTAACAAACGAAAAACTTACTATCGTAGGTGCTGCCGGTATGATCGGTTCTAACATGGCTCAGACTGCAATCATGATGGGCTTGACTAATAACATCTGCTTGTACGACCCATACGCTCCAGGTTTGGAAGGTGTAGCAGAAGAATTGTTCCACTGCGGCTTTGAAGGTGTAAACATCACTTTCACTTCTGATATCAAAGAAGCTTTGACAGGTGCTAAATATATCGTTAACTCAGGTGGTGCTGCTCGTAAAGCAGGTATGACTCGTGAAGACCTTCTTAAAGGTAATGCAGCTATCGCTGAAGAATTCGGTAAGAACGTTAAGACTTACTGCCCAGATGTAAAACACATCGTTATCATCTTCAACCCAGCTGATATCACTGGTCTTATCACTTTGTTGTATTCAGGTTTGAAACCAGGTCAGGTTACAACTCTTGCAGCTCTTGACTCTACTCGTCTTCGCAGCGAATTAGCTAAACACTTCGGTATTTCTATGGACGCTGTTGAAAACTGCCGTACATATGGTGGTCATGGCGAACAGATGGCTGTATTCGCTTCTACAGCTAAAGTTAACGGCAAAGCTTTGACTGACATCATCGGTACAGATGCTTTGACTAAAGAACAGTGGGCTGAAATCCAGCAGAAAGTAACTAAGGGTGGTGCTAACATCATCAACCTCCGCGGACGTTCTTCATTCCAGAGCCCATCATACGTTTCTATCGAAATGATTGGTGCTGCTATGGGTGGTAAAGCATTCCGTTGGCCAGCTGGTACATACGTATCAAACGATAAGTATGACCATATCATGATGGCTTGGGAAACTTCTATCGACACTGAAGGTTGCCACTGCGCTGCTTTGAACGGAACAGCTGAAGAACAGGCTGCTTTGGATAAGAGCTACGAACACTTGTGCGCTCTTCGTGACGAAGTTATCGCTATGGGCGTTCTTCCTCCAGTATCAGAATGGAACGCATTGAACCCAAATATTAAATAATTAATATCCAGGTTTAAAATTATATCAGGGGAAACCGCGTATGTGGTTTCCCCTATTTTTATACCCATAAATCATAATTTTTTATGTACTTTTGCAGCCAGTATGATAGATCAGGCCACCATAGACAGAATTCTTGATGCAGCACAAATAGTTGATGTTGTTTCCGACTTTGTTACTCTGCGCAAGCGTGGAGTCAACTACGTAGGTTTGTGTCCTTTCCATAATGAAAAGACTCCATCGTTCAGCGTTTCTCCAAGTAAGGGAGTATGCAAATGCTTCAGCTGCGGAAAAGGTGGAAACGCGGTACATTTCATAATGGAACACGAACAACTGTCGTACTATGAGGCTCTGAAATGGCTCGCAAAGAAGTATAATATCGAAATAAAGGAAAGAGAGCTTACAAAGGAGGAAAAGCAGTCTCAAAGTCTGAGAGAAAGTCTTTTCCTTGTCAACCAGTTTGCAGCAGAATATTTCCAGGACATTTTATACAACAACATTGACGGACAAAGCATTGGTATGACTTATTTCCGCCAGAGAGGATTCCGTGACGATATTATAAAGAAATTCCAGCTTGGATATTGTACTGAGTCAAAAGATGCATTAGCTAAAACAGCTGTACAGAAAGGCTACAAACAAGAACTGTTGCTCAAAACCGGACTGTGCTACATGAAGGACGACGGAAAAACCATACGCGACCGCTTCTGGGGACGTGTGATTTTCCCGGTTCACAACATCACCGGAAAAGTTGTTGCATTCGGAGGACGTGTACTCAGCGCTGCAACAAAAAACGTACAGATGAAGTACGTCAACTCTCCTGAATCCGAAATCTATCATAAGAGTAAGGAGCTGTACGGAATATACTTTGCCAAACAGTCAATAATCCGCCAGGACAGATGCTTCCTTGTGGAAGGCTACACAGACGTTATCTCAATGCATCAAAGCGGTATTGAGAACGTAGTGGCATCATCAGGAACAGCACTTACATCAGATCAGATAAGACTGATACACAGATTTACAAATAACATCACAGTGTTATACGATGGCGACGGTGCAGGTATAAAAGCCAGTATCCGCGGTATTGACATGCTTTTGGAAGAAGGTATGAATATAAAGGTATGTCTGCTTCCAGACGGTGAGGACCCTGACAGCTTCGCCAGAAAGCATAATGCTACGGAATATCAGGCATACATCAATAACAATGAAGTTGACTTTATACGCTTCAAAACCAACCTGCTTATGGAAGAGGCAGGCAAAGATCCTATCAAAAGGGCTGAACTGATTTCAAGCATAGTAAAAAGTATATCGGTCATTCCCGACAGCATAGTCCGTTCTGTATATATCAGAGAGTGCAGCCAGCTGCTTAAAATGGATGAAAAAATCCTGGTTGAAGCTACAGCCAAACTTATTGAACAGGCAGCAGAAAGTAAGGAAAAGGAAGAAGAAAGAAAAAGACAGAGAGAGGAATACAACAGAAGGCAGCAGGCAATCTCAACTCCACAACAGGAAGAGGAAATTGCTTCAGACAGTAATGCAAAGAGTAACAATACTGCAGATATTGTTCCACCTGTGAGCAATCCTACTATTGATAGAAATGAAACTCCCGTTCTTCCACCTGAAGGAAATATACCCCCTCCAGAATTAATGCCGGAAGAGATATCACCTGTTGACACATATTCATCATACATCCCTGCACAGGGAAATGAGAACAAGGTTTTCTACAAGCAGGAAGAAAGTCTTGTGAAAATGATTATCAGATATGGAGAGAAAGTAGTGTGCTGTGTAGAAGACGAAGAAGGCAACGAACAGCCATTCACCGTAACTGAATATATTGCATACAATCTGAAAGTTGACGACATACAGTTCCACAATCCTATACACAGAAAGATACTTAAGGAAGCGGAAGAGAACGTACACAATGAAAACTTTGTGGCAGAGAGATATTTTCTGTCAAATCCGGATCCGCAGATAAGCAAGGTTGCTGCCGACATGTCGAGCGACAGGTACCAGCTTAGCAATTATCATTCTAAAGGCCAGAAAATAATAACAGACGAAGAACGTCTCTACGAACTAGTTCCCCGCCTGCTGCTGGATTTTAAGATTTCTATTTTAAAGGAAGAGATGAAACATACCCTTCAAGCACTGAACGATCCTGCTGTAGCTTCCAATCCGGAGAAATGCGCAGAGATAATGGCCCATTTCAAAGATTTGACAGAAACACAGAACATGATTCTGAAAGATGCAGGCGATCGTACTACCAGCCTCTATTAATGGTTGTTTCTGATAAGATTCATGAACTCCTCACGAGTCTTTGCCTGATTAAAAGCTCCTGTAAAATCGGATGTTGTGGTTATTGAATTCTGCTTCTCTACACCACGCATCTGCATACACATGTGTTTGGCTTCTACAACAACCATCACTCCAAGCGGATTCAATGTTTCCTGAATACACTCCTTAATCTGCAGAGTCATTCGTTCCTGCACCTGCAAACGATGCGAGAATATATCCACCACTCGTGCTATCTTGCTTAACCCTGTTATGTATCCGTTAGGGATATAAGCTACATGAGCCTTACCATAGAAAGGAAGCATGTGATGTTCGCATAAAGAGAAGAAATCTATGTCCTTCACGATGACCATCTGACTGTATTCTTCCTGGAATTTTGCAGCATTAAGCACTGCTTTCGGATCCATTTCATATCCTCTTGTAAGAGTCAGCATTGCTTTTGCAACACGCTCCGGCGTTTTCAGAAGTCCTTCACGCTCAGGATCTTCTCCAAGCAATGACAATATCTCCCTGTAATGCCCCATCAATTTCTGAACCTTCTCTTCAGGCCAGTTTATCATATCGGTTGTCATCATCATCTGTATATATTATTCTATAGGAATATTTATCTGTTCACGCACTATTGCCACTTCCTTAAAACTTCCTTCAGCTTTCAGCTGTCTCATTGCTACATGGGCCTCTTCTATACTTTTATAGTCGCCCACTCTGCATAACCAGCGAGGCGGTTGGAAAAATGTATATACCGGCATATCTGGAAACTTTTCCTTAACCTTCTCTGCCACAATGTTAGCCTCATCTCTGGCCTGACGGGAATTATTGCCAGCATAGACCTGTACACGATATCCGCGTGTTTTTATAACTCTCTGCGCTTCAGAAGAGCCAGTCCTGACAAAACGTTTGCCTATCATATCGGTTATCTGGGCATCCTGATGTACAGTCACCTTACCTTGACCGGGAACGTTTGTCTGCAAACTTTCCACTATATTACTCTGTGCCACGGCAATTCCCGATGAGACAGTAAAGACTAAAGATAAAAAATATTTCATCATACCGGTTGATTGAATTTTTAAAGACAGTATTCCGGACATAACTTCCGGAATACTGCCATATTATTTAAACTACAGACCTGTGTCTGCAATAAATTATTTGAATGCGTCGATGATACCCTTGAAGTCAGCAGCTTTCAAAGCAGCTCCACCGATAAGACCACCGTCAACATCAGGATTAGCGAACAATTCCTTAGCGTTAGAAGGCTTGCAGCTACCACCGTAAAGGATAGAAGTGTTTTCAGCAACTTCCTTACCGTATTTAGCAGCAACCAATGAACGGATGTGAGCATGGATTTCCTGAGCCTGTTCTGGAGTAGCAGTCTTACCTGTACCGATAGCCCAAACTGGTTCGTAAGCCAAGATTACTTTACCGAAATCTTCAGCTGACAAAGAGAATACAGAAGCAAGCTGAGCTTCAACTACTTCATTCTGCTTGTTAGCTTCGCGTTCTTCAAGAACTTCACCGATACAGAAGATTGGCTTCAAGTTGTTAGCCAAAGCAAGTTTAACTTTTTCTTCAAGGATTTCTACTGTTTCGTGATAGTAAGCACGACGTTCAGAGTGACCAAGGATTACGTACTGAGCACCTGTAGAAGCTACCATTTCTGCAGAAACTTCACCTGTATATGCACCAGAAACTTTGTCTGCACAGTTTTCTGCACCTACACCGATGATTGAGCTGTCAACGATAGGAGTTACAGAAGCCAAGTGGATGAACGGAGTACAGATTATCACGTCGCAGTTTGGCTTGTCAGCAGTCAAAACTTCATTCAATTCTTTTGCCAAAGCAATACCTTCTTGCAGGTTCTTGTTCATTTTCCAGTTACCTGCTACAATGTTTTTTCTCATCTTGTTGAAATAATTAAATAGTTAAATATAAAAGGTTATAATCAATCTTTCTTTTCATTTACTCCTTTATTTGGAGCAGGAATAAACTTTTTCTTTCTGTGTATGTTCAACCATATCAAATCTATGATTATGAACAGTATCAACGGTCCGAAGAACCAAACCAACATTTCTGTAACCTTTGTCCAGAATGTATTATCGTCAAGTTGTCCTATAGGAAGTTCCTCCAAAGGGCCAGACAGCTGATATTCGTCAGGCAAAGAGAAATTACTCCATTTTCTTATCACCACACCGTCTTTCAACAATATCATACCCGGATTGGAACGAATAATGGTTTTCAGCGTTATCTCGTCCATTGTGGCAAACGGATATTCCGCTCCAGTATAATCCTGCCATCTTGATATAGCTTCATCCGATGATGCTGTTACACAATAGAACTTATAGCCATGATCCAACGAATAATCATACACTTCGTTTATCAGATCCATTGAACTGTCATCAGCCTTTTCAAGCCATGGCGAAACCAGAAGAAAGACATAGTTACTATTCAGAATTTCTTCAGTTATATCAGCGCCATCGTCATTCGATATCACAACAAAATCCTTGATTGGCGGTTCATAGCCCTTTTCTTTCAGTACAGTCTGCGACTCTACAAATGTCCATGTGGTATCGGTCGGGAAATTATCTATAGTAAAATCCTTCTTCACACCATCTTTCTGGTATGTAAATATGGTTTCATAAACAGGAAGTTTCACCCCCTCAGGTATCTCCATTCCAGCCTTGATGTCAGCCCCTATATGATACGGACGAAAGTCAAATACCGGTAAATGATTAAGGGTGAAATATGTGAACAGAAATATAAAGACAGTACTGTACATTGCTACCAGCCAATCCACCTTATCAGTCACTAACTTGAATACACTCCTGTTACGCACAAAGACAAATACTGACGCCAAAAGAAGGACTACATTCTTCCAGAAAGTATCCCAATTTGACAAATGAACGGCATCACCGAAACATCCGCAATCGGAAATAGGATTGGAAACAGCAAGCCACAACGTAAGAGGAGTCATTACAAGCATAAAAAGCAGGCAGGATATTGAAGCCAATTTACGTCGTATTCCAAACAGGAGGTAAGAACCTAAAGTAAATTCCACTATAGCCATTATCCAGGCTATAAGATAAGGTACAAAACCGGAAATCCATCCGGCCAGCCCGAAAGCTTCAAAATAGTCCTCTACTTTATAGACTGTTCCCATCGGATCATTGGCTTTAATGAATCCCGAAAACAGGAATACTATAGCCAAGAGGAAGCGACATATATTTACGCCTACATAAACAGCCCTATGTATATACTTATTCTCCAAACTCAAGTTTTATTAATCCGAACACCGAATAGTTAATCATATCCATGTAGTTGGCATCCACTCCTTCCGAAACCAATGTCTCACCACCAAGTTCTTCTATCTGCTTGGTTCTGTATATCTTCATAAGAATCAAATCCGTATATGACGATATACGCATACTGCGCCAAGCCTCATCGTAATCATGGTTTTTTGCCAACATAAGCTCCAATGCCTTCTTTGCGTATTTGTCATACATCTCAAGCGCACGCTCTATGCTCATATCGTTAGTCTCGGCAAAACCCAGTTCCAACTGGATAAGTCCTATTATACCATAATTTACTATTGCTATGAATTCCGAACGGATACCTTCGTCGATAAGGGCAACACCCTTCACTTCTATACTGCGGATGCGGTTAGCCTTTATGAATATCTGGTCTGTTACCGAAGACGGACGCATGATGCGCCACGCTGCGCCATAATCATGCAATTTCTTTTCGTAAAGGCTACGACATATTTCTATAACGTGTTCAAACTGTTGTTTAGTATCTTTCATAAACCAATTGAATATGTGGCAAAGTTACTTATTTTTCGTATAAACACATAATAAAAAAGGTGGAAATGCTTTTGCATTCCACCTTTTTTAATCATATAAACGTCAAATAAGATTCTATATTAAAGTATTATACAGAATTATGAACAACGCAACACCTGTCCGATTCTGAGAACTGTATTACGTTTTATACCGTTCATGCTACACAGCTTGTCAATTGAAATATGATATTTTCTTGATATTGAGCCCAAAGTGTCACCACTTTTAATTTTATGATAACGTATGGAGTTAGCGGCTGCTGCAACCTTCTTCATGTCACCGTTCTTTAGTGCAGCCAACGCTCTTGTACGCTGATAATTATACATATTGGCTCCCTTTATGAAGAGATAGCTGTCTGCCACAATATCCTGTTTTGGAAAATCGAAAAGGAACTCAGGATTGATTACCTGACCTAGCAATCTTGTTTCGAAATGAAGATGCGAACCTGTTGAACGTCCTGTATTTCCCCCCAGACCTATTACCTCGCCAGCCTTTACGAACTGGTCTTCCTTGACTAGCTGCTTCGAAAGGTGACCATAGATTGTTTCAAGTCCGTTATCATGACGAATTACAACATACTTACCGTAACCAGAACGTTCGTATCTCACGATTCTTACTCTACCGCTGAACGCCGCACGTATTGTATCGCCGATATATACCTTTATGTCAAGTCCGTTGTGCATACGTCTCCATCTGGGACCACACTTCGATGTAATCTTCGTATGTGGTGTAGGCATACAGAAGCCTGTTAAATCTATTCTGAAAGTATCCGGTACAGTCACTTTTTTTCCGTAGGCATGAACCCTTTCATTGCTCCATTCCGGATAAAGCGAATAAGCCGGGTAGAAGGCTTGTTCTGTTTCAATCTGACGTACCAAAGCTAGTGAGTCAACAGACTTTAGCTTCCTATCTATGGGTGCCTGCTTGGCCAACAAGTCCTGTGCCGAAGTATTTACAGACACCAAAGCAAAAGCTGCGACCGATAATGTTCTAAGAATTTTAATAAGCATTTTACAGTTAATATTTTTATATATGAGTATAAGAAATACACGTTTTATACATATTATCCCTTATACCTAACAACTCAAAACTAAAAAGGTTTTCAAAAAATCCTTGTAAAGATAAGTTTTTTTGTGGAGCGAGGCAAGCCAGATTAAGCATTTTTTACGTATTTTCATACACTATATACGTAAAAACAAGTATTATATGTTGAGTAACATATTTTGAGCAAATATAGATGTTACTATTCCTTTACATACTTTCCGGCATTCCAATTGAATTTTAATGAATCCACTGTATATGGCTTCATGATATCTGCACTTTCCTTGCCCATAGCTTCAAGAGTATTACACTTGAATACAATACTATTGTCCTTGTCTGACAATTCAGCTTTCATTATATACATTTCATTGGCGAAATCTTCTCTTGAAACTGTGTTTACACTGTCATTAGAAGATTTATAGAAATCTCCATGTCCCGGAAGAGAGATAAAGTTACGCAACGGCAATTCTTTCCAGTCGATAGAATAGAAATATACCTGGCTGTCTTCTGCTGGTCCGTTGTATGTTTTTACCACACAAACCACATTTACCGAATCGTTCAATGGCAACAGTTTCATTTCCTCTGATGATGCCTCTGTGGTTTTAAGCTTCAGATAATCGTCCGTAAGCTTAAGCATTTCCGATTGACCTCCGAATCTGTTCTTTACTACAGCCTTCATTCCCGATGACAGGAAATCGGCAAAGTCCTGACGGTTTACCTTAGTCAGCAGCGGAGAAAGTGAATCAGGCATTGAAACGAATACTGAGTTTATATTTTGTGCATTAGCCGAAAGGCTTAAAAGTATGGAAAACAATAGAATTAATCTCATATTTATATTTTAAAAGCATTTAATAAACATCGAAACTCCTTGATATATTCTGGTCCGACAATTGTCGGCAGTGGTGCTGACCAAGGTCGGCAATACTACCGACAATCGTCAGAAGCTCTGCTCACAGCTGTCAGCAGCAGGATATATGCTTTCAACGGAAAAGTTTCTCTATATCATCATCATTCATAAGTGCAAGAACAGTCTTTCCGTCTGGTGTATAATTTGGTGCCGGAGCAGAGAACAGCCCGTCAACCAAAGCATTCATTTCATCGTTGGAAAGCACCTGACCAGCAACAATGGCAGAAGCACGTGCCATTGAAAGTGCAATCATGCTTTGCACCTCTTCTTTCACCTTACAGCCTTTCTCTATTGCCGAATGAACAATATTAGTTATCAGCTGTTCAGGATTGAGTCCCTCAATATCGGCTGGTACACCATTAATGGAATATGTTCCTCCACCAAGCGGACTGAGTTCAAATCCCAATGATGTCAAATCATCCATAATTTCTTCCAGTACAGGAACTTCGGAAGGTGAAAAATGAATCATGTCGGGAAACAGCATACGTTGTGACAATCCTACGTGTTTCTGTATCTGATCCATATACTTGTCATACAATATCCTTACGTGTGCCCTATGCTGGTCGATAATCATAAGTCCGGATTTCACCGAAGTAAGAATATATGTTCCTTTGTACTGATAATGCTGCGCAGCTTTTTCCGTAATGACAGCATCCGGATGCTCATCATATATGGTAGCCTCTTCTGCATCCTCATGAAATTTTCCCGAGAAAACGTTTTCTTCCGAGAAAGGACTCACATCTTCCTCCACTGTACGTGTCTTTCTCTCCAATCCTTGGTAGAATGGCTCCCATTCTGTCCTTTTCTTGCTTGCCGAAGAATAAGACGACGGAGGAACAATAGAAGACGATTGGTTGAACGGATTATATGAAGGATCATACGAAGTAGGTGGAAGTTCACTCCCTATTGAACCGGCCATATCAATGGCTGGAATATCGGGCATACCCTCGGTATCAAAATCTATCGAAGGTACGGCATTAAATCTGCCTAATGTTTCCTTTACAGCCGCAGATAATATCTGCCAGATGGCTTGTTCATTCTCAAACTTTATTTCGGTCTTGGTAGGATGAATATTGACATCTATATTGGCAGGATCCACATCAAAATATATAAAATAAGACACTTGTTCACCTACCGGAATAAGATGCTCGTATGCATCTGCCACAGCCTTATGGAAATAAGGATGACGCATATATCTGCCATTCACAAAGAAGAACTGACGTGCACCTTTCTTTCTGGCCGTTTCGGGCTTACCTATAAAACCGTGAATGTTTACCATAGTAGTGTCGATATCCAGCGACAACAGATCCTGGTTCAATTTCTTGCCGAACACTCCCATTATGCGCTGTCTAAGCTGTATGGCAGGCAGGTTCAGAATTTCCGTTCCATTATGATGGAATGTGAACGATACTTCCGGATTTACGAGAGCTATTCTTTCGAATTCCGATATTATGTTACTCAGTTCAGTCTGATTTGATTTGAGGAATTTTCTTCTTGCAGGAACATTAAAAAACAAATTTCGCACTATGAAATTACTTCCTTCAGGGCATGCCACCGGTTCTTGCTTTTCCACTTTGGAGCCGGAAATCAAAATAGACGTACCCAGCTCCTCACCGTGCTGCCTTGTACGCAACTCTACTTCGGCTACTGCAGCAATAGATGCCAGCGCCTCTCCGCGGAAGCCCATAGTCCGTAGAGCAAACAAATCCGAAGCCTCGCGTATCTTTGAAGTGGCATGGCGTTCGAAGGCCAGACGCGCGTCTGTTTCCGACATTCCTTTACCATTGTCTATCACCTGGATGCATGTCTTTCCGGCATCTGTCACAGATACATCAATATGTCCTGCTCCGGCATCAATGGCATTCTCAACCAGTTCCTTTATCACCGAAGCCGGCCTCTGGATAACTTCACCCGCTGCAATCTGATTGGCTACAGAGTCGGGCAACAAACGGATTATATCGCTCATAAATTATGTTTCTCCTTTATTTAATCAAAAAGTAAAGCTACCTGTTACAAGATAATGCAGGATATAAAGCAATAACACAATTGCCACAAACAATGTTGCATAACTGAGCGGTTTTCTGCCACTCTCCTTACGACGTTTTAGATATTTTGTACCTTCAACAAATTTTCCTCTGATATCTTCAGGAGAAAACTCCTTAGGAGGCAACATGCCAAGCTCACGTTTTGCAGTATCCTCTATCTTCTGCAGCTTTTCCTTACGCTCATCCACATAGATATACTCATGGTGATACGCTCTCGGTTTTCTCATTGTAAACATTCCCATAATATTATCTATTTATCGTTAAACAAATGCTGGTTAGGCAACTCTATAGGTCCGCGAACATTCTTCTTCAGCTGATCTTCAAGTTTCTTGCCACGCCAGTTGAATATATCCTTCTTATTCAAAGGACGAATATAGTCAAACCATACGAAATTATCAAGATGACTTTTCTCCAAAGGTATCTGAGACATAGGATATAGAGTACCATTCGACTTAGGACTCATCACCATGCGTTCCAATTGCTGGTTTTCAAGATATATATCCAGCTGACTGGTTTCAGACACGTTCATTCCTATAAGAAGACTGTCGGAGTCCATTGGATAATACACTAACCGGACAGAACCTATCACCTCTACTTTTTCCATAAGTCCGTCTTCGAAATACGCCTTGATTTCCTTTCCGGAAATCTGATTGAACAATGTAGTATCTACAGGTATCTGTTCCACAGAAAGAGCCTGATTGATGATATGTGCCCAGTCTATGGTACTGTCGTTCATGTATATATTTATCTGTTCACCCAAAAGTTGCTGGTTTTCATTCCATAGGACAGGATCCTTATACATGATAAGACATGAATCTTTCGACGAGAACACCAGTGAGTCCGCTACTCCCTGGACATCTGTTCTGTAAAACCTTACCTTATGGTATGCCTTTACCTCTCTATACATAGAGTCAGTGTCAAGATGGAAAGTATTCATACTGAGGGTATCAGCATGTAGGAAAAGACTGTCTCCCTGAGAGTAATCTATAGCTACTGCATTCTTCGTAACGAAAGCACTTTTCAGTTTCTCATTGTAATAACCATAGTCCCCCAACATCATGTTCTTGTTTAGAGTATCTGTCATTACTATATTTGAGAAAGCCTCGCCAATACCTGTGTTTCTGTCATAGAACAATGAATCTCCAGTCAGTTGCTTGCTGTCGCTTGTCAACACCGAGCGCTGATACAGGTCTGCTTTACCGGTCTGTGTATCATAATATCCCGACTCGGAATAAATATAATTGTTGTCGCTGTAAATATCAGAAGGACCAACAATATTTGCCACCTTTGTCAATGTACTGTATTTCAACGTGTCGGACAGCATTGTAAACTGTGGGTTTTCCAGTTTCACATTGTAATAGAAAACAGACATTTTGGTAGAAGGACTATATTCTCCCCATTCGGAAGTCAGTACATTCTGGTCGTCCATCATTGTTCCACCATCGAAGAAATATCCAAGATTGAATATTCTGTCATAGTTCAAGCTATCGGTAAGCAATGTTGTTGTTCTGTTCTCCATTCTTACGTTCATTCGCATCTGCGCAATCTGGGTCAGCCCGTCATAATACAGTCTGTCACCATATAGGAACAAAGTATCCCCCTGTTCCATACGTACATTGCTGAATGCCTCGAATGAATTTATCTTGTCATAATAATATGCACTGTCGCAATACATATACACACTGTCATGACGGAAGACTACGTTTCCAACCACTATTTGCGCGTCAGGATGCAGAGCGTCTTTTTTCAGTTTGTCGGCACGCAACAAATACACCTTACTTTTCTGTTTCGGCTGAGTCTGTGTCCTGCCGTCCTGCATATTGGCAGCCGTCAGGCAAAAGCCCAACAGGCAGAGAGTACATAACAACAGTACTCTCTGCCCGCCAAATAACATTATTTTTTTCTTTATATCAAACATTCTGTCTATTTAGGCAATAATGTAAATTATCATTCCTTGATCCATCCCGGATATTTAAAATCACATTTTCTCCAATTAGGATTAATTCGAACGTATGTATTTTTCTGTTTTTCAACAATCCATTCCTGAATTTTCTCTTCACTGCGTTTTGCTGTCACCATACTCTTCAGGCGTTGATAATCTTCAGTAATGGTAGCCTTGTGTGCATCAATTCTGTTTTTCAGCTTAACGATGGCACACACCTCCTTACCTTTCGAGTTAATCATCGTAAATGGCTTTGATATTTCACCTATCTGCATACCTTCAACTACCTTTGCAACTTCCTGAGATACCAGTCCGGCAAGATGCTGCATTTCGAAGCGAGAAGTTCCTGTTTGAGGATTGGCCAACAATCCATGATTATTCTTTGTATCCTTGTCCTGAGATACCCATGTGGCAGCCTCATCGAATGTCACTTTTCCTTTTCGTATATCATTAGCCAAGGTATCAAGCTTGTTGAGCGCCTCTTCTATTTCCTGTTCATCAACTTTAGGCTTCATAAGTATATGACGATAACTTACTCTATCACCTCTTTTTTCAATCAGCTGTGCTATGTGGTATCCATACTCTGTTTCAAACACTTTTGAAATCTTCTTCGGATCTGTCATATTGAATATTACATTCGCAAATTCCGGTGTCAGCTCACCTCTTCCTGTAAATCCGTATTCACCTCCACGGCGTGCAGAACCCGGGTCTTCGGAATAATACATAGCCAATACAGAAAATGAAGATTCTCCCTTGTATATCTGTTCAGTGAAATCACGAAGTTTTTTCTTTACTCTTTCTATTTCCTCCTCTTTAATCTTCGGTTCGCGTACTATAATCTGCACCTCAACCTGAGTAGGAATACTAGGAATACTGTCAGAAGGCAAATTCTTGAAATAATTTCTCACCTCTGCCGGTGTCAGTTTAATATCCCCTACAAGCTCACGTTGCATCTGCTGCACAATAAGTCCGTTACGGATATTTTCTCTCAACATTTCGCGTATTTGAGTAGATGTCTTATTATAATATTCCTCCATTTTTTCCTTTGAACCTATCTGATCGATAAGCCATGCAGTCTGCTGCTCTACCTTCTGTATAACTTCCTGCTCTGAAACTTCTATACTGTCAATCTCTGCCTGATGCAAAAACAGTTTCTGCACAGCCAGTTCTTCCGGAATGACACAATATGGATCTCCGTCAAAACGTCGTCCCTCATATTGGGCATTCAACCTTTCATTCTCAACATCAGATTTCAGAATAGCTTCATCGCCAACCACCCAAACGACTTCGTCAATAACATTGTCCTGGGCATTTACTGTCAATCCCACAAAAGATAATAGTAGGAAAAAACCAAATCGAATTACACTTAATTTATTCATTTGAGGCATTAAAATATTTTATATCATTATTATCACAGGCTTCGTCATACAAATCTTTCTTCATTTTTGTTATAAACTCCACCCTTTTATTATTCATAATTATTTCTCTAATATCTTTCCCTGCATATTCCAAAGGCAAAATTTCACCCTTTCCAAGGTAATCTTCTATATGAAGGAAATAATAGAATGCAGAATCACTTAACTCTATATTCTTATTCTTTCCAATATTGTTTTTTTCTTTGTCAGCATCAGTCGGCAATCTAAGAAAAAAGTCATTCACAGATCTCCACCTGTCATAAAAATACTCATAATCAACAGCATTACGCAAACCGTATTTTTCTATCTTGTCAACTGAGCGTTCAGAACCGTCCTTATACCACTGCCTTACTTGAGAAATCCCTGAAGCAGTTTTCGGTACTTTTATATAAAGACCTTTTATGTATGGCTCAACAGCCAGAAAGGCATCCTTATTTTCATTGTAGTACTCTTCAACCTCACTATCAGGAATTAGGCTTTCAACTTCCTGACTTACAATCTGCTCTATATATGTATGAGTTATCAACTCCCTACGATACGAATTGACCAATTCATTTATTCCGGCATCATCAGGTATATTACCCTCAGCTTTTGCATAAAGCAACATATCATCAATCCAGTTTTTGATATATCTGTCAGCCATCTCGGCACTATCCTTTTCAGATATTCCAGGAGGTGTTACCGCCATGACATCTTCCATATAAAGATAATTATCACCCACCTGAACAAGTGGTGTCTTACCTTTATGGTCAACTGTCTCGGTACACCCGGAAGCAAGCAATACAAAAGCCGTTATAATACAAAAAAGATATCTGTAGTACATTTTTCAATAAATCAGTGAACGAAGATACTGTATAAATCAATTACTTCCATCACAATTAACTGTTTTTAAAACGTCTATATACTTTTCTACCCTAAATTTACGTTCCAAATCCTGAAAATAAAGCGTCTCGCATTCCTGTTTATAATCCTGAATCAACACATCATATACATCATGATAATTATCAGCCATATAGTCAAGCTTCTTTCCAAGAATAAAAGTATATGGAAACTCATTCATTTCTTTATATTCTCCGCATTTAAAGGCCAATTTATCTATGTATTCATTTTCGCCGATTTCAAAAAGACCGACTTCAATTACAGAATCATAAACTTTATTTTCACGTATCAATTCATTCAGTTTATCATTCCATAACTCCATAGGCAACTTTTTCAACTTACGTCTTATTTTAGAACCTGCCTTTTTGCTTTTACAATGAATTACAGCTCCTTTGTAATGCGGAAACTCCCATCTGTATTTACCCCTGTTCCGTTTGAAGAATTCCTCCAAATCTTTTTTCGATGCTTTAGAAGTTAACAAATCATCCTTCTTATCAAGTTCTGCTGCAAGCAACGTTTCATAAGCCATTTTCAAAACAGAATGAGCATCACTTTCATCATGAAGCAATCTTACTATATTAACTCCTTCCGGAGAGATAAAAGGCTTTGAACATCCTCCTACAGAAATGCCACTCATGGCATCTTTTACTTCATTCAGCAAAAACCTTGTATCATGATATACACATTGCTCTAATCTTGAGTCTGCATCTCTGGCAAGAATACGTTCTGTCTGTTCGCCGGATATAATCTTAGAATACACATCCTGCATAAAAGCAAATGCCTTATCAGACACTTCATTCTGACGTAGCTTATAAGTAATCACCTGAATAACAGCATTGCCACTTTGCTGTTTTTCATTAAGATCATCTATTCCCGACAATTCATTACTTAAAAGCCCAAATTCCTTCTTAAAACCGGACTCTTCGTCTATACCTCTACTCTTGGCCTCATATACTTTCAACTTAAACTGAAGGAAATAATAAAAATAATCCTCTACAGAACAATCTGATATTTTTGATATGTTTCTATAATACTGTTCATATTCCGACAAAAGGATTTCATCACCATTTATTTTCAATATGACTTTGTCGGACTGATTATACGGATACAGTCCGAGACAGCACCATATAAACATAAAACATAATACAAATAATCTTCTCATGATAAAAAAATAGCATGGACCATACATAAGCGTAAACGCATTATATATAATCCATGCCAACACTAATATTCTAAATGATATTATTGAGGACGGCTGTAGTTAGGAGCTTCACTTGTAATAGCCACATCATGTGGATGACTTTCCAATACACCAGCATTTGTAATACGTGTAAACTTGGCGTTATGAAGTTCCATAATGTTGTGTGCTCCACAATATCCCATACCGGCACGCAAACCACCAGTCAACTGATAGATAACTTCGTAAAGTGTACCTTTATAAGGAACACGTGCTGCGATACCTTCCGGAACAAGTTTCTTAACATCAGTAGTAGAACTCTGGAAATAACGGTCTTTAGAACCATTTTCCATAGCTTCCAAAGACCCCATACCACGATATGACTTGAATTTACGTCCGTTGAATATGATTGTATCACCAGGAGCTTCTTCTGTACCTGCAACAAGCGAACCTATCATTACACTGTATCCACCGGCAGCCAATGCTTTAACCACATCACCAGAGTAACGCAATCCACCGTCAGCAATCAAAGGCACACCTGTACCTTCCAAAGCTTTAGCCACATCATATACAGCAGTCAACTGAGGTACACCAACACCGGCTACCACACGTGTAGTACATATTGAACCAGGACCGATACCTACTTTAACAGCATCTGCACCAGCTTCTACCAATGCTTTTGCAGCAGCACCTGTTGCCACATTACCAACTACGATATCTACATTAGGGAAACGCTTCTTTGCTTCTTTAAGCTTATCTATTACATATTTTGAATGTCCGTGTGCTGTATCAATAACAATTGCATCTGCTCCGGCATTCACCAATGCCTCCATACGTTCCAATGTATCAGCTGTAACACCTACACCTGCAGCTACACGCAAACGTCCCTGTGCATCCTTGCAAGCCATCGGTTTGTCTTTTGCTTTAGTTATATCCTTATAAGTTATAAGGCCTATCAACTTACCATTCTCATCAACTACAGGAAGCTTTTCAATCTTATTTTCCTGAAGGATCTGAGCTGCTGTCTCCATATCTGTTGACTGTTTTGTTGTGATGATATTTTCAGAAGTCATCACTTCCTGTATCTTCTTTTCCATGTCCTTTTCGAAACGAAGGTCACGGTTAGTAACGATACCTACAAGATAATTCTCGTTGTCCACAACAGGAATACCACCGATTTTGTATTCAGCCATGATATTCAAGGCGTCGATCACCTTTGCATCCCTATTTATAGTAACAGGATTTGAAATCATACCGTTTTCAGCACGTTTCACTGTTGCAACCTGACGAGCCTGTTCGGCAATAGACATATTTTTGTGGATTACACCGATACCTCCTTCTCTGGCAATAGCAATAGCCATCTGAGATTCTGTAACTGTATCCATAGCGGCAGTTACGAAAGGAATTTTCAACTCGATGTTTCTTGAGAACTTAGTCGTAAGTTCGACTGTTTTAGGTAATACTTCAGAATAGGCAGGGATCAACAAAACGTCATCGTAAGTCAATCCATCCATAACAACTTTATCTGCAATAAATGACATAGGGCTTTATGCTTTTGATTATTATTGCGTGCAAATATACGATTTTTATACGAATTATATAAGAGCAGACAATTATATTAACATATTTTTATGACAAAAAAAATGCTTCGCCAAGGCTACAAACCGGCGAAGCTAGTTGTTTACATCAAAATATCAATTAATTTGCCATTTCTGAAATAAACTTAATTCTGACTAGTCTGATTTCTTCCTCTGTATAGTCATCACCAAGTTCATCCATGGCATCTTCTATTTTATCTGTTTCCGATTCCTTAAAATAATCATAGATATCCAACATATGGTCTTCGTCCATAATTTCATCAAGGAAATAATCAATATTAAGCTTAGTACCGGAATATACTATAGCCTCAACTTCATCAAGCAATTCCTGGAAATCTATACCCTTTGCAACAGCAATATCGTCCAAAGCTACTTTTCTGTCTATACTCTGAATGATAGAGACCTTCAGTTTAGATTTGTTGGCTACAGTACGCACCCTTAAATCTTCAGGTCTGTCTATTTCGTTCTCCTCGCAATGAGTCTTTATCAGATCACAGAATTCCTGACCATAACGTTTTGCCTTACCGGCTCCGACGCCCGGAATATTCTGCAACTCTTCAAGGGTAATCGGATATATAGTAGCCATTGCCTCCAGAGAAGGATCCTGGAATATTACGTAAGGAGGAACATCAAGTTTCTTCGACATTTTCTTACGCAAATCCTTAAGCATAGAATACAATACAGGATCCACAGCACACGAAGCTCCACCTCTCATCGGGGTTTCTTCAACTTCATCTTCATCAAAGTCTGTATCTTCAACTATCTTGAATGATTTCGGGTTCTTCAAGAACTTATGTCCGCTTGGAGTAACTTTAAGCAATCCATAATTCTCTACATCTTTTGCCAGATATCCGGCAATAAGTGCCTGACGTATTACAGAATTCCAGAGGCGCTCCTCTTCACCCATTCCTGAACCGAACACTTCCAGTTCATCATGTTTATGAGCCAACACTTCTGATGTTTCTTTACCCAATAACACATCAATAATATAATCTTGTTTGAAATTTTCTTTAACAGCAACGATTGTTTCAATCACTGCACACAATAATTCCTGAGCCTCCACTTGTTTCTTAGGATTTAAACAGTTATCACAATTACCACAATTATCTTCCGTATATTCCTCACCGAAATAGTGCATCAGAATCTTCCTTCTACATACTGAAGATTCCGCATATGCAGCAGTCTCCAAAAGAAGCTGTTTGCCTATTTCCTGTTCAGACACAGGTTTACCCTGCATGAACTTTTCCAGTTTCTGTAAATCCTTGTTCGAGTAGAATGCTATACATTGTCCTTCACCACCATCTCGTCCCGCACGTCCTGTTTCCTGATAATATCCTTCAAGACTTTTAGGAATATCATAATGCAAAACATATCTTACATCCGGTTTATCAATACCCATTCCAAATGCGATAGTAGCAACTATGACATCTATATTTTCCTTCAGGAAATCATCCTGATTTATATTTCTTGTAGCTGCATCCATTCCGGCATGATATGGTCTCGCCTTAATGCCATTTGCTACAAGTATTTCAGCCAACTCTTCAACTTTTTTTCTACTCAAGCAGTATATGATACCTGATTTCTCAGGATTCTGCTTTATAAATTTTATTATATCCTTATCAATATTATTTGTCTTCGGACGAACCTCATAATACAAATTAGGACGATTAAATGAAGACTTGAACTCGGCAGCATCAGTCATTCCCAAGTTCTTCTGGATATCCATTTTTACCTTAGGTGTGGCAGTAGCCGTCAAAGCTATAACAGGAGCCTTTCCTATCTCATTTATGATAGGTCGTATCCTTCTGTACTCAGGTCTGAAGTCATGTCCCCATTCAGATATACAATGCGCCTCATCAATTGCATAAAATGAGATTTTCACATGTTTCAGAAAATCCACATTCTCTTCTTTGGTAAGAGATTCCGGCGCAACATACAGCAATTTTGTTTTACCTGACGAGATATCAGCCTTAACCTGATCTATAGCCGACTTTGACAGTGACGAGTTGATGAAATGCGCAACTCCATCTTCTTCACTAAAGTTACGCATAGCATCCACCTGATTCTTCATAAGCGCAATAAGCGGCGAAATTACAATAGCCGTACCTTCCATAAGCAAGGAAGGTAATTGGTAGCACAACGACTTTCCACCTCCAGTAGGCATTAATACAAAAGTATCATGACCGTCAAGAAGACTTCTTATGATAGCCTCCTGATTTCCTTTGAAAGTATCAAAACCGAAATACCTCTTCAATTGTTCCGCTAAATTGATTTTTTCCGCCATTGCTTCCTATGAATTAAATGATTCAACGATATTCTGAAAAGTTCTTATGTAACAAAGTTATAAACAACTTTCAATATTACGCAAATAAAACGTGAAAAAAATCATCTGAAGATGTATTTTTTTCATTTATAATTTAAACAGACTGCAAGCGGGACAGATTAGTCTTTCCCATTTGTTCTTTTGCATAATCAAGCGTCACCACAAAGTCGCTTACATTGCTAGAAGGCACATTATACATGACATCTATCATTATAGTTTCAACGATAGACCTCAGTCCTCTAGCGCCTAATTTATATTCTACCGCCTTATCCACAATATAGTCAAGAACTTCAGGTTCGAAAACAAGTTTCACTCCATCCATTTCAAGAAGTTTGATATATTGTTTGATAATAGAATTCTTAGGCTTTGTCAGAATATTACGCAAAGCTGTTCTGTCAAGCGGATTCAGATAAGTCAGTATAGGAAGTCGTCCGATTATTTCCGGAATCAATCCAAATGATCTCAAGTCCTGAGGAGCAATATACTGCATCATATTATTCCTGTCAATCTTCACAGACTCTTTTACCGAATTATATCCTACTACATTCGTATTAAGTCTTTGCGCTATTTTACGTTCTATACCTTCGAATGCGCCACCGCATATAAACAGTATATTCTTTGTGTTTACCGGAATCATTTTCTGCTCAGGATGTTTTCTTCCACCTTGAGGAGGAACATTCACTATAGAACCTTCCAACAATTTAAGTAATCCCTGCTGTACTCCTTCTCCACTGACGTCTCTTGTTATTGAAGGATTATCTCCTTTACGGGCTATCTTATCTATTTCATCAATAAAGACGATGCCTCGTTCAGCTTCTTCCACATTGTAATCCGCTACCTGAAGAAGTCTTGTAAGAAGACTTTCAATATCCTCACCTACATAACCGGCTTCTGTCAATACAGTAGCATCAACAATCGTAAACGGAACTTTCAACAGTTTAGCTATAGTTCGTGCCAACAGAGTTTTACCCGTACCGGTACTTCCGACCATAATTATGTTGGATTTTTCTATCTCCACATCATTATTGTCCGATACCTGGAGCAAACGTTTATAATGATTATAAACAGCCACTGATAAATATCTTTTTGCATCATCCTGACCAATAACATACTGATCAAGGAATTCCTTTATTTCTGCAGGTTTTGGCAATTCATCCAATTTCAGATTGCCGTTTTTCCCTGCATGGGAATGCATATTGGCTTCCTTGACAATTTCGTGAGCCTGTTCCACACACGAATCACAAATACAGCCATTCACGCCGGTAATCAGAAAACCTACTTCATTTTCCGAACGTCCGCAAAAGCTGCATTTGTTCCTATTTCTAGTTGTTTTTGAATTTTCCAATGACTATAAATTTTAGTTCTTTAGTTCTTTTTGAGTTTGCAAGTTTTTAAATTACAAAGAAGGCTTGCGAGACATAACTTCATCAATTATACCATATTCCTTCGCTTCCTGTGCAGTCATCCAGTAGTCTCTGTCCGAATCCGCCCAAACCTTGTCAAAATCAGTATGCGAATGTTCAGCCACGATAGTATATAACTCTTTCTTGAGCTTCAATATTTCGCGCGCTGTAATTTCTATATCCGAAGCCTGACCTTGTGCGCCACCCAGAGGCTGGTGTATCATCACTCGTGAGTGTGTCAATGCAGAACGTTTGCCTTCCTGACCAGCCACAAGCAACACAGCAGCCATTGAAGCAGCAAGACCTGTACAGAAAGTAGCCACATCACTGCTGATAAACTGCATCGTATCATATATTCCCAAACCGGCATATACAGATCCGCCCGGTGAGTTTATATATATGGAAATATCTCTTCCTGAGTCTATAGAGTCAAGATACAGCAACTGAGCCTGCAATGTATTGGCTGTGTAATCATTGATTTCTGTTCCCAAGAAGATGATACGGTCCATCATTAAACGAGAGAACACGTCAAGCTGAGTAACGTTCAGCTGTCTTTCTTCAAGGATATAAGGATTAAGATAACCAGCCTGTGACTTTATAACATCATCAAGCACCATGCTGCTCATTCCCAAATGCTTGGTTGCATATTTTCTGAAATCATCCATAAGTTATATTTTTTATCTTTTAAAAATACAGAAAGAGACTTTTAGCCATTTCTTTTCCGAGTACAGGACTAGAGCTTGCACCAACCAGAAAAGCCTCGGTTAAAAGCCTCTTCCATTATAATAAGCCTCAGCAATTAACTTCAGCCTGGAATTATATTACTGAAACATTTTGTTGAAATCTTCTACAGATACAGCTTTGTGGTTCAATGTTACCTGACCCTTAACAGCTGCAGCAAGCTTAGATTCAATAGCTCTGTTTACAAGAGCTTCAACGCTTTCGCGTTTCTTAAGCATTTCTTTAGAGTAGTTTTCAAGCAATTCTTCAGGAACGTTGATCATACCGTACTGAGCGAACTGAGCACGAGTAGCTTCCTTAGCCATATCCTGAATGTCAGACTGTTCAATCTTGATGCCGTTAGCTTCAACAAGTTTTTCCTTGATCAAGTGCCAAGTAAGTTCTTCAAGGCTCTTTTCGTAGTTTTCGTTTACGTATTCTTCACCTTTTTCCTTGTTGTTGTCAAGCATGATACGTTTCATCAAATCGTCAGCAAATTCCAATTTACCAACCTTACCCATAGTGTAAGCACGCAAGTCGATAAGGAACTTATAGTCGCTGTCAGCTACAAACTGAGTAGAGATGCTTTCCTTAACCTGAGCACGGAATTCTTCTTCGTTTGAAGCCTTGCCTTCGCCAAGAACCTGGTCGAACAATTCCTGATTCAATTCACCCGGAATCATACGAGTGATTTCTTCAATCTGGAAGCTGAAGTTACCTTTGTAGTTAGCAACTTCTTCTTTCTTAACTTTCAGAAGAGAAGCAAGTTCTGCTTCGTTGTTATCGAAAGCTACAGAAGGATTGAACACCAATACAGTGTTTACCTTAGCACCGTTGAAGATAGCTTTCTGGTCGTCGTTCTTCATGTATGTAGGCATCATAACTGCACCTTCTACCTGAACACCGCCTTCTTTTGTATTTCCGTTTTCATCAAGCTCAGCCAAAAGACCTTTCAGCATATCCTTTTCCTGATAGTCTTCAACCTTGTCATATTTAGCTGTACGCTGTCTGTACATATTAACCTGCTGTTCTACCATTTCGTCTGTTACATCAATATCATAGTAGTCAACAGTATCATTGTTTGACAATTCTATAGAGAATTCAGGAGCCAAAGCGATATCGAAAGAGAATTCGAAGTTTTCGTCTGTTTCGAAGTTAGCGTTGTTTTCCTTTGGAAGTGGAGTACCCAACATGTTCACTTTGTTTTCGCGGATATATTCACCAACTTTTTCCTGCAACAGTTTGTCAACTTCTTCAAGAAGTACAGAAACACCATACTGTTTCTTGATAAGACCCATCGGAACCATACCTTTACGGAATCCAGGCATATTTACTCTCTGACGAAGTGTCTTCAACGCTTTTTCAACTTTTTCCTGATAATCAGCTTTTTCGATTTGCGCAGTAAGTACAGCACTTACGTTGCTTACATTCTGTAATGAAATATTCATTTCTTAATTGTTTTATATTAATTATTATTCTTATTTTCAAAAGTATAAACTTTTTGGGGTGTGCAAAAATAGTGTTTAATCTTGCAACTACCAAAAAGTCAGGACAAAAAAAATTTCAAACAGGTCTTCACACGATTTCATCAATCACGTTCAGGCTGTATCTGGAAGTCTTTTTTTCTCAACACAAAACTATTGCTCAAATACTTCTCACGCACAATTTTGTTTTCTGCCAACTCCTCTGGAGTTCCCTGAAAAAGAATTCTACCTTCAAACAGCAGATATGCCCTGTCCGTAATGCTCAATGTTTCCTGCACATTGTGGTCGGTAATCAGAATTCCTATATTCTTGTCTTTAAGCTTCCAGACAATATGCTGAATATCTTCAACCGCAATAGGGTCAACTCCCGCAAAAGGCTCGTCAAGCATAATGAATTTAGGGTCAATAGCCAGACATCTTGCTATTTCCGTTCTTCTACGCTCACCACCCGAAAGCTGGTCACCCAAGTTTTTTCTCACTTTCTGCAATCTGAACTCAGCTATAAGACTTTCCAGTTTTTCTTTTTGATATTCCGGACTTTTGTTTGTAAGCTCAAGAACAGAAGCAATATTGTCTTCAACGCTCATTTTTCTGAACACAGAAGCCTCTTGTGCCAAATAGCCAATACCCTTTTGTGCACGTTTGTAAACCGGATATGATGTAATATCTTCATCATTCAAGAATATATGTCCCTCATTTGGAACTATAAGTCCGGTTGTCATATAGAATGAAGTGGTTTTTCCGGCACCGTTAGGTCCTAAAAGTCCTACGATTTCTCCCTGTTTGACATTGATGGAAACATCGTTAACAACGGTTCGTTTACCATATTTCTTGACAAGATTCTCCGTACGAAGCACCATACATTCATTATAATCCGCCTGCGAACCGGCATCAACGGACTTACCTTCGTATTCTTTATCTTTCAATTCTTCCATATAGCTTATTTTGGGCACAAAAGTAGTAAAATTCTTGGGTTATATGGTCATTTACATTAAAATCATCCTATCTTTTATTATTTAATAGCTAAAAAACAGTACTTTTGCAACAAATTATTTTTTGACATCATGATAAAACCAATCAGTATTCTAGGCAAATACGTTATTCTCATGGGCAGAGTTTTTTCACGCCCTGAAAGAGTAAGAATGTATTTCAAACAATATGTAAACGAATTGTACCAACTTGGAATCAACTCCATCGGTATAGTACTCCTGATTTCATTCTTCATCGGAGCGGTTATATGTATCCAGATAAAACTGAACATAGAAAGTCCGTGGATGCCGCGATTTGTAGTAGGATATACCACCCGAGAAATCCTGTTGCTTGAATTTTCTTCAGCCATAATGTGTCTTATCCTTGCAGGTAAGGTAGGTTCCAACATTGCATCCGAATTAGGTACAATGCGTGTCACCCAACAAATAGACGCACTTGAGATTATGGGTATAAACTCGGCATCATACCTTATCCTACCTAAGATACTGGGACTAATGACAATGATTCCGTTTCTTGTCATCTTCAGTATATTCGCAGGAATTATAGGAGCATTCTGTACAGCATGGTTTGCGGGTATAATGAACGCCACCGACCTTGAATACGGTCTTCAATACTGCTTCATAGAGTGGTATATCTGGTGCAGCTTTATCAAGTCACTGTTCTTTGCATTCATTATAGCCAGCGTTTCGGCATATTTCGGATACACAGTTGACGGCGGTTCCATTTCCGTAGGTAAGGCAAGTACAAACGCCGTTGTTTCAAGCAGCGTACTCATTCTATTCTCAGATTTAATTCTTACACAACTATTAATGGGATGATACAGTTAAAATCTATATGTAAGTCATTCGAAGGAAGAACAGTCCTTGATGACATCAATTTCACTTTCGAAAACGGAAAGACCAACCTCATCATAGGTCAGAGCGGTTCCGGTAAAACCGTTCTAATGAAATGTATTGTGGGACTTCTGACACCAGAAAAAGGTGAAGTGCTTTATGACAACAGAAATCTCCTCGGTATGGGAAAGGTCGAAAAGAAAACTCTACGTAAGGAAATGGGCATGATATTCCAAAGCGCAGCATTATTCGATTCACTGTCCGTACTTGAGAATGTCATGTTCCCTCTTGATATGTTTTCGAACGACACATATCGCGACAGGGTAAAACGCGCACAATTCTGTCTGGACAGGGTAAACCTTCTGGATGCACAAAACAAATATCCAGGCGAGATAAGTGGAGGTATGCAAAAACGAGTAGCAATAGCCAGAGCAATAGCATTGAACCCGCAATATCTGTTTTGCGACGAACCAAACTCAGGACTTGACCCTAAGACATCTCTGGTGATTGACGAACTTATACACGACATCACCACAGAATTCAACATGACAACCATAATCAACACTCACGACATGAACTCTGTGATGGGTATAGGCGACAGCATCCTGTACATATATCAGGGACACAAAGAATGGTCAGGTACAAAAGACGAAGTGTTTACGGCAACAAATGAAAGGCTGAACAATTTCATTTTTGCATCCGACCTTTTAAGAAAAGTAAAGACTGAAGAAAATAAAAACAAGAACTTATAAAAACAAAATTTCCCTGCCGATATCTCATGAAAATATTGACAGGGAAATTTTATTTTTTATAAAAGATTTATGCTTCTTTTCTCATTTTATATCCGTAAGCCACTATTACAACAAAACAAATCAACGGAAGTATAAACGAAACATTCACGGCTGGCATTCCAAACAAAGTCTTGCAGTCTATAATGGATGCCTGAAGCGGTGGCAATACAGATCCTCCAAGAATAGCCATAATCAGCCCGGCAGCACCGAATTTGGCGTCATCTCCCATACCCTTCAATGCTATACCATATATAGTAGGGAACATCAGAGACATACAAGCTGAAACTCCGACAAGACAATACATTCCCAAAATATTCTCCAGACAGATAACTCCTGCAGTAAGTACAATTGCCGCTACGGACAAAACCATAAGCAACATTCCTGGCTTTACAAAACGGAGCATAAATGTACAGACGAAACGACTTACACAAAATATAATCATTGCCACTATATTATATTTCTGAGAGAGTACCTCAGCCGCTTGTTCTTCCATTCCCTGTGCCATAAACAGACGTGTACCGTACTGGATAATGAATGTCCAGCACATTATCTGAGCACCTACATAAAAGAACTGTGCTATGACACCATACTTATATCTTCGTCTTGAGAAAATACGCTTCAATGTAGGAATAAAATCGATAGAATGTGACTGATCTGCATTTCTCGGCATCTTCGACATCCTTATAACTATAAGCATAGCTATTATGACCAGACCAATCACCAGATAAGGAGCAATAAGAACAGACAAATCCGAGTCTCTGACTGCTTCAAATTCTGCCTGACTCAACTGTGCCCTTTCTACTGTATCCATTGGATGCAACTTATTCTGGATAAAGTTCATCGCAACATACATTCCCATCAGAGAACCTATCGGATTGAATGCCTGAGCCAAATTAAGACGACGCGTAGCTGTTTCTTCCGGACCCATTGAAAGTATATAAGGATTACAACTTGTTTCCAGAAAAGACAATCCGCACGTCATTACAAAATATGCCAATAGAAACGGATGATAGTCACCTGTCAGTTTTGCCGGAAAAAAAGCCAATGCACCGAGAGCATATAAGCCCAGTCCCAACAGTACTCCGGCCTTATAAGTATATTTCCTTATAAACATGGCTGCCGGAAAAGCCATAGCAAAATATCCGCCATAAAAAGCCACTTGCACCAAAGCTCCGTCGGTAACACTCATTCTGAATATTTTTGAAAAAGCCTTTACCATCGGATTGGTAATATCGTTTGCAAATCCCCACAATGCAAAGCACAACGTAATCAATACAAATGGGAACAAATAGCTTACGCCGTCTTTGCTAATAATAGATTGTTTCATGAATAATTTTAAAGTTTAGGTTAATGAATTAATAGAAAGGTATAAAAAAATCAATACAGGTAAAACATCCTTTCCATAGGCTGCCACTTCTCGGATGATGTACTTCCCGGTTCAGAGCACTGGAATATAGACATATAATCTTCCCACTCCTGCTGTCTTGGCAATACTGCCAGTTTTTCCATTGCCGAATCCCAATCAAAATCCAATGGAGTTTCCACAATCATAAAAAGCCTTGTTCCCAGAATATAAATTTCCATTTCCAATATGCCAACGCTGCGTATGCCTTCAAGTATCTCAGGCCATATTTTTTCTTTGCTGTGACGCAATTTGTATTCGGCTATCAACTCCGGATTATTTCTCAAATCCATTGTTCTACAGTATCTCTTCACATTACAGCCATGATTCTTTGCCGCATATCCAGTATTTTCCATATGTATTACCTTAATATATTATTTATCTAAATTTTGTACTAAAATATTTCCTATGGCAGTAGCCTCAACCGGACCGGCATCTACATCAAGTCCTGTAGCCAAAGCCGTCAGTCGGTTAAGATATTTGTTTTGCGAACCTCCACCAATTATATGTAATTTTTCAACAGAACGGGGCAATAATTTGTTCAATCCCTCTATTCCTTTTCTGTATCTGTCTGCCAATGACAACAATACACATTTCACAAATTCTCCCTGTGTCTGCGGAACATGCTGTCCGCTTTCCTTACAGTAAGAGATTATTGCTTCTGCCATATTCAGTGGACTGGTAAAGACATTATTGTCAACATCTACCATTGATGATATATCCGCTTTCTCTGCTTCAGGAATCAGAATATCGTATTCAGTACATTTACCTTCTTCAGCCCATTCGGACATAAGTTTCTGAAGAATCCACAGTCCGGTGATATTCTGGAGGAAACATATTTTACCATCCACACCACCTTCGTTTGTAAATCCGTTAACTCTGGCTTCTTCAGAAAGAATCGGCTCGTCTGTCACTACGCCAAGCAAAGACCATGTTCCCGAACTTAAAAATGCTGTCACTTTTTCGTTTTCATCAGCAGGAACAGCATATACCGCACTCGCCGTGTCATGCGATGCCACCGCTATAACCTTTACATCATAATCCAGCCCAAGTTCTTCCTTTATCTCAGGTTTCAGCACTCCTCTTTCCTGCCCAGGCATTACGATTTCGCAGAAGATATGTTCAGGCAATCCCAATTGGCGTATAAGTTCATAATTCCACTTACGCGCCTTGATATCCATTAGCTCCGAAGTAGATGCTATGCTATATTCATTATTTGCAACACCGGTAAGGAAATAACTGAACAAATCAGGCATGAACAACAACTTATCTGCCACAGAAAGCAACGGACTGTTTTCTTCTTTCATCGCATAAAGCTGAAACAGCGTGTTTATTGCCATCACCTGTGTGCCACTGACAGAGTAGTGTTCGCTTGGATCAATAATCTTAAAAACCTTTTCAGGCATACCGTCCGTACGACTGTCACGGTAACAGACCGGATTACCTATGAGATTTCCATTCTTATCTATAAGTCCGAAATCAACACCCCATGTATCTATGCCGATACTTTTTATTCTATATCCTTTTTCAACAGCCATACGTATTCCTCTCTTCATATCTTCAAAAAGAGAAAGGAAATCCCAATATATATGGCCACCCATCCTTACCTGCCTGTTCTGAAAACGATATATCGTATCCAGACAAGTTTTACCATCGGAGACGTAGCCGGCAATCACTCGCCCGCTACCTCCTCCGAAGTCTATTGCTAGTCTTACTTCTCTCATTTTGTCTTCTTACCTAAAACGTATGTTTCCAAGTCGTCTATCTCGGCATTTGTCAGTGTCTCATACTTTCCACCTGTAAGGATTATGATTCGGCAAGCCATTTCGAAGAACATCGCTCTTTCAAAAGCCTCGTCAAAATCTTTTCCACAAACCACCTGACCGTGTTTTTTCAGAAGAACAGAGTTATGGTCTTTCAATGCTGATATCACTCCTTCTGCCAACTCTTTTGACCCCGGTCTGTAATATGGAACTACCGGAATATCAGAGCCTACATGACATGGTACTTCTGCTGTAACATTATAATCTTCAGGCAACTCTTTCATACATGCAACTGCTGTTGCGTATGGCGACTGAAAATGAAGAACCACATTTACATCAGGTCTTTCTCTTAATACTCCAAGATGAAAACCGTTTTCCATTGATGGTTTCACCCCATTAAGCACTTCGCCTGTTTCAAGTTTGCATATTGCAACCTTTTCTTTTGGCAACGACGGCACCCATGATCCTGTACCTGAAAGAAGGACTTCATCACCTATTCTCCAGGAGATGTTCCCACTACTACATATTGTCAAACCCGCATCACCTACACGGTGAGCTTCCGAAATGAATTTTTCTATTTGTTCGTTAGTTATCATAATACTTTCTTATATAAACCCAAAATAATTTCTTCTGTCACTTCACGAGGATTTCCCGGTGTACATACATCTGCATAAGCAGCCTTGGCAAGACGAGGAAGGTCTTCTGCCTTGATTCCCAACTCTGACAAATGCTGAGGTATTCCTACACGTACAGACAGTTCCTTAACAGCCTTAACAGCAGCGTCCGCAGCCTCCTCTTTTGTCATTCCTGCTGAATAGACATTCATTGCCTTAGCTATGTCAACATACTTGTCAAGCGCTGCTGGAGCATTGAATTCCATGATTGTTGGCAAAAGCAATGCATTGGCAACACCGTGAGGAATATCGAAGATTGCCCCCAATGGATGAGCCATACCATGCACTACTCCCAAACCTACGTTAGAGAAGGCCATACCGGCTATGTACTGGGCTACTGCCATACCGTTACGGGCTTCGGCGTTGTTTGGTTCATTTACTGCTGTTTCAAGATAGCGTGCTATCATCTCGATTGCCTTGATTTCAAACATGTCACTCATCTCCCAGGCACCTTTAGTGATAAGACCTTCGATGGCATGAGTCAATGCGTCCAAACCTGTTGCAGCTGTCAGACTCTTCGGAAGAGTGTACATAAGTTCGGCATCGACTATGGCAATGGCAGGGATATCATTAGGATCGACACAAACCATCTTCTTGTGGTTTTCCTCATCGGTGATAACATAATTGATAGTAACCTCTGCAGCTGTTCCGGCTGTAGTTGGAAGAGCTATGATAGGCACTGACTTCTTCTTTGTATCGGCAACTCCTTCTAGAGATACTACATCTGAGAACTCAGGATTGTTGGTTATGATACCAATAGCCTTGGCTGTATCCATTGACGAACCGCCACCTATGGCAATAATGAAATCAGCTCCTGAAGCTGAATATGCTGCAAGACCTGCCTTAACGTTTGAGACTGTCGGGTTAGGCTTGATCTCACTGAAAACTTCGTATGGAATATTGGCGTTGCGCAAAACTGACAATACTTTATCGGCAACACCAAACTTTATCAAATCCTTGTCTGTAGCTACAAAAGCCTTTTTCAAGCCAAGACGTGATATTTCTTTTGGGAGAACTTCTCTGGCTCCGGGACCGAAGTAAGATACTTCATTCAATACAAATCGGTTTATCATAATAATCTGATTTTATGAAGTTACGAACAGACAGTGCAATATTCACCGTCTGTTCATAATCCTCAAAATTAACTATAATCTTATAATCACCAACAACAAATCATCAATTACTTGTAAATAGGACCATAATTCTGGCAAGCTCTATAATCTGCACCTTCCTTATCCATTCCGAATGCATTCCATGCAGCAGGACGGAAAATCTTATCATCGTCAACATTGTGCATACATACAGGAATACGGAGAATAGAAGCCAAGGTAATCAGATCCTGACCGATATGACCATAGCTGATGGCTCCATGGTTTGCTCCCCAGTTATTCATTACAGAATATACATCCTTGAACGCAGGTTTGTCGCACAAGCGTGGCACAAACCATGTAGTAGGCCATGTGCGGTCAGTACGTTCGTCAAGAAGTTTATGTATTTCAGGATCAATTTCCACAGTCCAACCTTCGGCTATCTGAAGCACAGGACCAAGGCCTTTCACCAAGTTAAGACGGCTCATAGTGACAGGCATACCACCTTTTGAAAGGAAGTTTGAAGAGAAACCGCCGCCACGGAAATAATCTCTATTTGCAGGATACCATGTAGTAGCTTCAAGACATTTTTCAACTTCAGCATCTGTAATTTCCCAAGCCGGTTTCATTGTAGGATTTCCTTCAGCATCTGTCTGCTGGCCAGTTCCGTCAAGAGTAGTTGCACCTGAATTGATAAGGTGTATGATACCGTTCTTTGCCAAACCTGTAAGTTCTTTTCCTGTCACACGCTTAACTGCTTCAGGACTCCAGTATGTACGTACATCAGAGAAGATCTGTGCACGGTTTGTCAACAAGTGACCGAATAGCATAGCTACACCGTTGCATGCATCGTTTTCTGTTGCCACAACAAATGCCTCACGAATACCGTTCCAGTCGAATGATGTATTAAGCAATGCTTCTGAATAGTCACCGTTTGGATAGAAGTCAGTCCACTGACGCTGTCCCTGGAAACCTGCAGCTATTGCATTATGTCCTAGGGCTTCTTCCTTGAATCCCATTTCCTTCAGTTTAGGATTACCTGTCATAAGATCGCGCATGATGATAGTCATCTTGACAATAAATTCCCAATCGGCATCCTTTTCTTCACGAGTCTTTTTCTTTACATCTACATTGAAATCATTGCCTTCGTTCTTCTTGCAATATTTCTCTGTCCATGCCATAGCCTTGGCAAATTCTTCCTTATCATATATGCCTTCAGTCATACGACGGATAATTTCAGTCAAGTCAACAGACTCATTACGCATTCCAAGGTATTCCTGGAAGAAATCCGGATTTACGATAGAACCTGCAATACCCATTGACACACTACCCATAGAAAGATATGACTTGCCGCGCATTGTAGCCACAGCCTGTGCCGCACGAGCAAAACGAAGTATCTTTTCCGCTACATCAGCAGGGATTGTATTATCTTCAATATCCTGTACATCGTGACCATAGATACCGAATGCAGGCAAACCTTTCTGTGCATGACCAGCAAGTACAGCAGCCAGATAAACGGCTCCCGGTCTTTCAGTTCCGTTAAATCCCCAAACAGCCTTTGGATAATAAGGATTCATATCCATTGTTTCAGCTCCATAACACCAGCAAGAAGTCACGGTGATAGTGGCACCTACACCTTCACGTTCGAATTTTTCTGCGCAAGCTGCACTTTCAGCCACACGTCCTATAGTAGAATCAGCAATTACACATTCAACAGGACTTCCGTCTCGATTTTTCAGATTAGAAGAAATAAGTTCTGCCACTGCTTTGGCAAGATTCATAGTCTTTTCTTCAAGGCTTTCGCGGACACCACCCTGACGTCCGTCGATTGTGGGACGAATCCCGATTTTCGGATAATTTTTCATTGTTTCGATAGTTTATAAAGTTTGTATTTAATATTTTTACTTACATATTCCGGCATGTCACAACTATGCTGAACTATGCTGATTTATCTGTATTAATAAAGGAACTACTGTAAATGAATAAAACTGAAATCATACCGAATTACGTAAATGCACCTCAGTATGGAGATAAGTCCGGACTGCCTCACCCGTAAGTATGAATTTTGCAGCCTGCTTTCCCATCTCATCCCAGTTTACACTCAAAGCAGTGATTCCGTCATCTATAACTTCGTATGCGGGCGTATCATTATATGCAATAATACCAAAGTCGCGTCCGCACTTCATCCCTTTTTCCCTACTTCTCTTTATTATATTCACAACATCTGTCTGACGAATAACTATATAAGCCACGCCATTCTCCACATCTGTGATGTCCTCCTGTTCGGATATTTCAGAAACCATGTCATTATCATGACAGTACTGTCTGAAGCTGTCAGCCGAGACTCTAGGATGTTTTGAATCAGCCGGAAACTGGAATACTATCTTACGGTATTTCTTCAGCCTGTCAGTAAGTTTGGTAAGAGCATTATAGAACTCATCATCAAAATTCTGGCATATATAGGAATAATTCTCCTTCTCGAATTTTCCGAAGTCAAGAAGCAACAGACGTGAAGGGTTTATCTTATTGAACAAAGGCGAGAATTTCTCATTGTCAAAATTCATCACCACATAATAATTGTAACGACCTATAGCTTCATGCAATATAGTATTGAATATGTGTTCATTATATTGATGAAACCACAAATCCACCTTATATGACGTAGAAAGTTTTCTTACGAAACTATTATACAGCGTATTTTTAAAAGGTGAATACTCATCAAGAAGAAGAAATATTTTCTCCTGGCGATTGGTCACATAATATCCCTTACCGGGAGTAGAATCGATAAGTTTCCTCTCGCGCAAATCAGAAAACGCCTTAAAAACAGTATCGCGCGACACATTGTAAGCCTTGCTAAGATAATTTATGGAAGGCAGACTGGTATCTGTCTTGTATTTTCCCATCATGATATCCTGTTCTATGATATCAGACAGTTGCTTAACCTTTGTGGACTGTTGTCCGAAGCTTACTTTATCTTTCATATGCAAAGCATTAACTGTGCTGAACTGTTCTGATGCAAAGGAATGAATTTTATTCTTCACAACCAAAAGAATACTATATGTTTAAAAACACCATAATACATTTTTCACCAAACAAAAAGCTTATTTTTCAAGCGTGCGCACGTTCCACTTAAAGCGTGCGTCCATTCGAATCTAAACGTGCGCACATTTTCCCTTAAACGTGCGCACGTTTTTTTTAACAGATATTTACTTCCAAAATTCATAAATATGTAATGAAATTTTCAACATTGAACAGACAACACATATTTAATGAAAAGTCAAATTTGCACAACTCGGAAAAAATCATTTATATTGCATTAGTTTTTTAATATCAGACAAAATGAATAACGATATAAACAAAGAAATTGCATTGCTGCTTCAAAATATCGGAGTAGAAAAAAATGACATTAATTGGGGGACACAGCTAACAATATTTGCCGCAATAATCATTATAACTTATGCCTGCACAAAACTGTTCAGACATATTATAATACCATTGATACAAAAAATTACAGCACGCACAAAAGCTAAATGGGACGACTATCTGTTCAACACCGAAATGATGAAGGCATTCAGCCGAATGATCCCGCCTATAATTCTTTATGTGCTTCTTCCATTTGCTTTCGGCAAATCGCCTCAATTACTCAATTTCTCGCTTAAGGTATGTCTTATATATCTGGATATAGTAAGTATCCTTCTTATTGGAACATTCCTGAACTCTCTTTACAATATATCCAGCGAGCACGAGAAACTGAGAAACCGTCCTCTGAAAGGTATATACCAGATGATAAAACTAATCACCATCACCATTGGTATAATAATACTGATAAGTATCCTCATGGATCAGGACCCAACTAGCATACTTGCCGGACTTGGTGCATCGGCCGCTGTACTTATGTTGATATTCAAAGACAGTATCCTGGGACTTGTGGCTGGCGTGCAACTCTCAGCAAACGACATGCTGCGTCCGGGTGACTGGATTACAATGACCAAATATGGAGCCGACGGATACGTGATAGAAGTTTCGCTTACTACTGTCAAGGTGCAAAACTTCGACAAGACAATAACCACCATACCACCCTACGCACTGGTGAGCGATTCATTCCAGAACTGGAGGGGAATGCGCGAAACAGGAGGAAGAAGAATAAAACGTTCCGTTAACATAGATATGAACACCGTACATTTCTGTACGCCTGACGAGATTCAAAGTTTCATAGATAAAGGATTGGTGGACAAGAAGACTGACATAAATGAAAAAACCGTAAATCTTGCAATCTTCAGGAATTATATTCTGAACTATCTGAACAATCATCCTAAAGTGAACAAAGACCTGATGATAATGGTACGCCAGATGCAACCGGCATCCGAAGGTATGCCTCTGGAGATATACTGCTTCTCCGATACACCTGACTGGATTCCTTACGAAGCTCTGCAATCGGAAATTTTCGAACATGTAATGGCTATGGTTCAGGAATTCAACCTGCGTATATTCCAGCGCCCGGCCGGTACAGACTTCAAGTCATGAGGTACAGATACATTAATCCCCGACAGTTTGACGAAAACAGACTGCCGGGGATTAATGTTTTTATTATACCACTACAAGTGCAATAAACTGTATGAATAATATCAGAAACACCATCGCTATAGGGTAAACCGTTGCATATGCTACTCCAGGAATATTACTATCCGTCATAGAATCGGCTGCAGCAAGACCAGGCGTACTGGTCATACCACCGGTGATGGTTCCAAGCAGATCAAGCATACTAATCTTGAAGACCAGACGGCCTACTATCGCCGCTACCAGCATAGGAACAATAGTAATCAAAGCACCTACACCGAAAAGCAGGAATCCACTCTCCTGGAATGTAGAAACAAGATTCTTTCCTGCCGATGTACCAACCTCAGCAAGGAACAACAACAATCCCAACTGGCGCAAAAGCTGGTTTGCCGGACCGGACATAGACCAAAGAATAGGCCCCGTCTTTCCTATTGCACTAAGGAAAAGAGCCATCATCAACACCCCTCCTGTAAGTCCCGGAGAGAACGACATTCCGCTTCCGAACGAGATATTGAGTTTACCGAACAATACACCAAGAACAATACCCATAGCTATAGGGAAGAAATCTGTGTCCGACAAACGTTTCTCGTCATTACCCAACAGACGACCTACAGCCTGGACACCATCCTGCTCGCCTACCACCATCAGTTTGTCACCAAATTTCAACGCCAGTTCAGGCGAAGGTGAAAGGTCGATACCGCTTCGTCGGATACGTGTAACAGTACATCCAAAGTTTTTCTGAAGATTGAGGTCGCCCAGCTGCTTGTTTATCATATCCTTCTTTGTCAGCAACAAAGATTCTATCACCTGAGTATTTATCAATGGCAACTCACCTTCCTCACGTTCGCCAAGCATTATTCCAAGATTACTCAAAGATTCCTCGCTACCTACAGCCTGGACTATGTCACCTTTGTTTACAACAACAGATGCTGTAGGAATCACTATCTCATCGCCAATCTTCAGACGAGAAACTACGGCACCTGTAATGGCACGGATATTAAGCTGTGCCAGAGTATGCCCGCATATAGCTTCGTTTGTCACATGAAATATACATGTTTTAAGTTCAGGGAACTGTCCGCGACGTTCTTTTTCAAGGCGCTTTGCTTCCTCATCCAAATCTACACGAAGAAGCTTTGGCAAAAGTTTCACAAAAAGAATCACACCAATAACTCCAAACGGATATGCTATACCGTATGCAATTGAAGCCAATGGTGACTGAGTACTGTCAATAGCCACTGCAAGACCTGGTGTACTGGTAAGAGCTCCTGCCACAAGTCCCACAACACTTGGCGTATCTATTCCGAAAGCATATTTCAGCCCTATGGCCGTAAGACATGCCGACGCAATGATAAGCACTGTAATAAGAATTAGAGTCTTGCCCTTGGTGCGGAAAGAATCAAAGAATCCGGGACCGGCCTGAATACCGATTGTAAAGATAAACAACACTAACCCGAAGTTTCCAAGTTCCTTTGGAATTGAAACTCCCCAATGGCCGAAAGCTAGGGCAATAAAGATCACGGCTGATACATCCAGAGATAATCCCTTTATCTTGATGCGTCCAAGCATAAAGCCTAGGGCAACAATCAGGAATACAGAGAAATAAGACGATTGTAATAAGTCGTTAAACATAAAAATTAAATTGTGATTAATAAGTACGCAAATATACGAAAACTCGCTCAAATACGGATGGATTTAGGAAGAATAATGTAAACTATTGGGTTTTCAGGGAGATAGGCAATATTATTCTACATTTGTAAATGTGTGCTTTGAAGCTGTTTTTTGAATAGTTAAGCAAAAAAATTGCTACCTATCCGTTGCCCATTCCAGTTGTCTGGAGTTGTTTGAAAATCCTTTCTGCTCCGACCATAAAGAACGCAGTTTCATCATTTTAGCTTAGCGAAGGTACTTATTTTTTTGAGATATGAAAAATATAGGTTTCGGAAGTCAATGGTGATAGCTTTGTCTATGTCTGACGATATTTTACATGCCGATGATTAACTCTGTCTCCGTTAATTTTGCAAACAA
>OGCN01000433.1_pt1 | contig 69881 bp, 93 predicted proteins | sample 1570181 | NCBI WGS metagenome assembly OGCN01 (sample SAMEA4370584, study PRJEB24528) | human gut metagenome | reverse complement strand
TTTTTCAAATATCAAGTTTGTGGCAAGCACAAACTTGTGACTTTCAAAAGCACTGTGTATACCGAGGTTTTTTCAAATATCAAGTTTGTGGCAAGCACAAACTTGTGACTTTCAAAAGCACTGTGTATACCGAGGTTTTTTCAAATATTTTATTAAAATTTTTAGAGAGGAGAAACAGCATGAAAATTGCCCGTGTGATTTTCACCTGTCAGGAAGCTTACAACAAAATCACCAAAGACCGGCTTACTGAATATGCAGCACAGACCTGCTACTATCTGCTTTTAAGCTTTATGCCATTCGTCCTTGCACTAATAAGCATAATACATTATTTCCCAGTAACTTCAACCGACCTTATGAATCTTTTTGAGAATATAATTCCTACAGAATTCCACGGTCTGTTACTAAACATAATAGTTGATATTGAGAATTCTTCATCAATAACAATTCTGTCGGTAACTGCTATCGGCTTAATATGGTCAGCTGGCAAAGGCTTTATGACAATAAAGACCTGCCTTAACCGTATTAACAATTACGAGCTTAAAAGAAGCTGGCTAATACAGAGGTTATTTTCAAGCATATATGCTTTAATACTGCTATTATCAATTGCAACAAGCCTTGTCATAATCGTATTTGGCGAACACCTTTCAGCATTTATTGAACGACATCTTAGTGCATTTTCAATTGATATTACAATTATTAACGCAATATTCAGCAACAGGTTATTTCTTGTTCCTACTCTGCTTACAATATTCTTCACTGTAATGTATTCGTTCATACCTACAATTAAAAAACGTCCTTTAGAAGAAATTCCAGGTGCTTTTCTTGCAAGTATTGGATGGTATCTGTTCTCTGAACTTTACTCATTATACATTACATATATGACACACTACTCATATACTTATGGAAGTCTTACAACTTTTATGCTTCTTCTTATATGGATGTATATATGTATTCTTATATTATTTCTCGGTGCTGAGTTCAATTCCCTTATCGAGAAGAATATACTAAGACCTTGGCGTATTTCAAAGCATTCAAAAAAAGCTAAGAAAGTAGTCGTCAATGCTGCTAAACAATAAAGCTATATTTATTATTGAAATAAATGGATATACAGACACCAGCAATATCGACATACTTATAAGTACAAATAGTAAGCAAACGGGACTGTCACATTGAATGCCCTTCCGTTATACAACGGGAGCATCACTGCAACAGTCCTATTTTTATATCTCTATCAGATTATTTTAATCCATTTTACAAGCACTAATCATTTATATTCTTAATCTCTATATTGTTATAGAAGAATTTTAAAATATCTGTATAATCCATAGTTTCTGACATTTTCTTAACCGCATTCTGGCTCATTCCAATTCCGTGTCCGTAGCCGCCGCCTGTTATTTCGTATGATACAAGCGTGCCATTATCATATACTGGTTTGAATATACAGAAAGCACTCGGAAGAATATCATTATATATCTCCCTGCTCTGAGTTATTATTGCACATTTATTATTACCCATAAGGCTTCTTACTGCATTTTCTCCTTTGACAATACAGGTTTCCTTACTGCCTTCTACCATAAGTGCAGCTACAACTCCGCCACAGCCACGTTCTATCACTTTAATGCTTGCAATATTTCCTATATCATTAACCACTTTATCGGACGGCTCTCCATTTTCTAATATATATACCGAGCCGTTCTTTCTTAAATAACTTCCTATAAGTGAATTAAAATGTGCCGTAAGCTCACTTATACCTATGACGGTCTTCCAACGGTACATATCTGCTTCACTGTCATAATCACTGCTATCTTTGGCCGTTATAAACTGCTCAAATGTCTTTTCCGACTTAATATCAGCATTATAATCAGATGTTCCTGCCCTTACAGAAGCATATTGCGGATAATTATCCTCATCACTCCCCCACGCACACACATCAGCTGTATAACCGCAGGAAGTCGAATAATAATAAGTCTTTACAAGTTCACCATTGTATACAGCGACCATTCCAGCCGTAGCAATAACCGCCTCATCAGCCTCTGCACTGTCATATGTATTATTGTATACCTGAAACGACACACTATCATCTATGTGTGCACCATACTCACTGTAATAATTATTCGTAAGCTGTGTATATGCATAGCTTCTTGCACATACAGCCTGACATTTTAAGGCATTAACGCCAAATGACACAGGCATTTCGCTAGGCACAACTTTTTTTAAATAATCTTCGATATCAATTTCATTAATCACCGCAATACCCTCATCATATAAGGCAAGCTCTATATTACCCTTATAGGACGGATTTCCCTGACTTCTCTTAATAGAATTAATCGTTATGCTTCCATCATCAGTACTAAGCACAATACGCCCCGTGGCTAATCTTTCATCATTGCTGTCTATATCAAAGCTTTCACCTGCCGCAATATCCCATTGTACATCTGCACAGGTTATATGTATTATACTATCTGATGACAGCGACACACTGTTATGAAATAAATCCTTGTAACCTGTTGTCTTTAACATAACCCTTATATTATCATGCTTTAATTCTTCCCCAATAATTGCCCCACATACCTTTCCATTAGCAACTATAAAACGCTGGAGTGAATAACCGACTATAATCTCATCATAATTATGCGTTTTCACATCTGATACATTATCATATATTATAAATTGTTCATCTAACGGAACTTTTCCATACCCATCTATCTCTACATATTCATTAGTTACAGAGAGGACTTTTCCTTTGATAATATCCTTTTTGACAGATATATTCTTCACCTTTCCCTTACTCAGATGAATGTCAGCAAGCGTATTATCTATGTCATCATTAACCCTGCCTATCTTAAGCTTTTTCTCAACTCCATAGAAATTCACATATAACATTCCGTTATTGTCATATTTAAGCCACACATTACTGTAATCAACCTCGTCAGATATTTTTCTTTCAATACACAATAAACGGTTATCCCTTACTATTGCCAATACCTGCCTGTCTATATAAGGTGTTGCAATTATTCCGTCAAATATATACTTTCCCTTAGTTGTATACATTTCCCACTCACTAACATTAAGCTCCGCAGGTGTTCCAGCAATTCCAAGTTCAACTCTCTCAACCTCCTGCCCGCTACTGCAATACGGCAGAAGCAATATGTAATAATCTATAAATTCCTGCTTAGTCACAACTCTGTTATTATTGTTTAACTGGCTAAGTGATTGTATTCCAATGCTCTCAAATGTTGTATCACCTGCATTAAGTTTCTTTGAAAGTATGTATACATCTTTCATCATAATATAATCGTCAGCCTCTTCACACTGCATATATCCATTAATATTGACATATTCAATATATGGCTTGTACCACACTTCTCCTGTTTCAAATGCCTGCGTATCATCTACATTGGCATAAGCAATCATCTTTGCCGCCTGTGCATAAGTTATGTATTCGTCATTATTGGATTTATTAATAAATGTTTCCAGCACAACAACACCTATTGCCAGTACCAGCACTAATAATCCATATATAAATATTGTCCGTTTTCTGATTATTACGGTCTTTACCATATCAACCTAACCTCTCAAATATATTATGCCTGTACAGCATCAATTATATATATTCTTGAAAGTCACTGATTATTACTACATAAAGAAGAATGTGCAAAGCACATTCCTGTACTGAATGCGGTCATCTGCGGCAGACTACATCTTTGTGTAAGTGTGAATCTGCGCTGATGGCTTTTTATTTAACAGGAAATTATGATGGAATTTCCTGTTAAATAAAAAAACTATGAAAACAAAATTGTCTTCATAGTAACTTATCACAATTATCCCAAAGCGCCGTTCCCCACGTTTTCGACTCCTAGCAATGCTAGGTGGGTTACCGCATCCAGACCGCTGCCATCCACTCAGAGGAGGCCCGACATTAGAATGGAGATATAGGAATCCCGTCGATGAAATGTAGGATCAAAATAAGTGAGGTTCTCGCACGCCCCAGGAATTATTAAATTGTTCTTCTTATCAACTATAATTATTCTACTACATAAATCTCTTAGATACAATATAATATATGTAATTTTAATTAAAAAATTCTAATATTTATTACCTATCTTAATTAATTACTTTTATAATATACTGCTTATCATAATTAATTATTTACCATTTTATTATATGTATAATTACATTACTTAATTACCATTTTACTTATCATTATCTTTATTAGTCTTGGCATCGCTTATGTCTTCAATTGCCTCTGCAGATAATGATACAGCTTCCCTTACAATATCCTCAGATACACCCATACGCTCTGCGACTTCCTTAACTGACGGCTTTCTTCCAAGTTCTTCTTTTAATCTTACTGCCCAGTCATTGACATAATTAACTTTATTAAGAACCTTTCCAGATATCTTATTGCTGTCCATCTGTTCGTCAATCAGCATACGCATACTTTCTTCTGCCTGATACTTAACTTCCTTGTCAATCTCATTAAGCACCTGAATTAAATCTTCTGTAGTTCCTTCTTTTATCTTATCTTTCCATTCGTAATTATTAAGCCACTGCCTCTGTCCTATATAAGCCATCATTGAAAGATTACTCTCCTGAACAAGGTCTGCCGCAAGCACTCCCCTGCACCTGAAAGGTTCAACCCAGCCTACAATTTTTCCAAGATATGACTCAGACAAAAGCTTTAAAGACTCTTTATCATTATCTTCAACGATATTAATTAAAAGGTAAGCTCTTGTAGTATCTGATACTGGCTGTATCTGTTCAAGCTCCTTCTGGTATCTTTCAAGATATATATCATCTTCGGAATAGTCCATATTATCTGCTATCATCTGAGCCGCCATAACAGCTTCTTTTTCTGGCAGATTATTAACCTCTTCCTCTGTAACATTTATCTTTTTAATAATTCCGTCGTCTGTTCCAGTATATGAAGTATCTTCCTGTGCTATTCCATTATCATCATTATTTACAGCATCATTTTTAGTACTTTCAAGCATATGGAGGAATTCATTGTCTGCTCCATCTACTCCATTTATTGTAATATTATTAGCCATAAGATAACCCATTATCATTGAGTATCTGTTATCATCTAATTCAAGTCCGTTAAAATAACTCTTAACATCGTCCTTGGTAACTATATTTCCATTAACCTTTGCGTATTCTTTAAGTCCGTCTAAAGCTTCCATAAATGTTGCTTTAGCATCTTTATTATTAACTGCCATAACACATTCTCCTTTTCCACTAAGGGATTTTAACATATATCTGCTATTTTATCAATTTGACAAATATTATATATTTCAGTATATTTAATATATCCGTAATAATCGGAATAATATCAGGAAAGATGAGGTTTTTAATAATGAGAATCGCTTTAATTAACGAAAACAGTCAGGCTGCAAAGAATGATTTAATTTACTCTAATCTTAAGAAAGTAGCTGAAAGCAAGGGACATACAGTAGACAACTATGGTATGTATTCTGCTGATGACAAAGCTCAGCTTACATATGTACAGAATGGTATATTAGCTGCTATCCTTCTTAACTCAGGTGCTTGTGATTTTGTAGTAACAGGCTGTGGTACTGGTGAAGGTGCTATGCTTGCACTTAACTCATTCCCTAATGTTCTTTGTGGACACGTTGTTGACCCTTCAGATGCATATATGTTTATGCAGATTAACGATGGTAATGCAATCGCTCTTCCATTCGCTAAGGGATTTGGCTGGGGTGCTGAATTAAACCTTACATACATTTTTGAAAAGTTATTTGAAGGCGAACCAGGTGGTGGTTATCCTAAGGAAAGAGTTGTTCCAGAACAGAGAAATAAGAAGATTCTTGATGAAGTAAGAAAGGTTACTCTTAATCAGGATTTAATCAGTGTTCTTAAGAACCTTGACCAGGATCTTGTTAAGGGTGCTGTAGCTGGAGAAAAGTTCCAGGAACTCTTCTTTGCTAACTGCAAGGACGAAAAGATTGCTGAATACGTTAAGACTTTACTTGCTTAATTTAATAAGCTCTACAGGATTATTATCAATCAATTTAATTTATTAATACGGATATTGATGTGTACATCAGCACATCTTTATCGCTAATAAAAAGCAGCTTTCCTATCTGTAGAAAAGCTGCTTTTTATTAGTTGTCTGTATATATAACAAATTATGCTGTTACCCCGCTTACTACCTTATCATTAGATAATAACCCTGCTTTAACAAGTGCATATCGCACCGCCTTTCCGAGAAATGTAGCTGCTACTATCTTAATAAGATCAAATACAATAAATGGATACACACATACCTTAAGTGCGTAACCCACTGTACAATGCTGTACATAGGCAAACCATGCTGTTCCTAATGCGTAATCAACCATTGTTCCAACTATCCACGCAATTATAACAAGAACCATATTACGATTAGTCTTCTCAATTACATATCCACCTATAAGTGCCATCAACACAAATCCAACAATATATCCACCTGTTGGTCCTGCAATCTTAGCTGGACCTCCTACATATCCTGAAAATACAGGAAGACCAACAACTCCTAATAACACATATAAACAATAACTGCATGTTCCTGCTTTAAGGCCAATCACATATACTGTAAAATATACCACAAGATTAGTAAGTGATATTGGAATAGGCCCTATAGGTATTGATAATGGTGCTAATATGCATGTAACTGCCGCCATAAGTGCCATAAAACATAACTGATAAACTGTAAACTTCTTCTCTTTCACTTGTCTTTACCTTCCTCATAAAAGATTTAAGGTTGATTGTTAACCTCAATTCCAGTTTAGTTTACAATTGTTTTTATGTATTGTCAAGCTTTATTGTTCTGAATATATATACTGAATCATTCCCGGTCCTAACGCCTCTGTCGGTCTTGCAATAAAATTATGCTTTTCATAGAATATCTCACGTCCCTTGGCACACATAAGACATAACATCATTCTTGAGTCCTCCATTGTTATAGACTTAACATACGCTATAATATGTTCTATAAGTTCACTTCCGATATGCTTCCCCTGATATTCCGGTATCACTATCAAATCCTGAATATAGCTTATAACTGCCTTATCTCCAACAACCCTTCCCATTCCTATAGGCTTGTCATCATCAAATACAGTAAACACTTTCACGCTGTTATTAAGTGCTTCCTGTGCCTGAGCTTTTGTAAGTTTTATCCAGCCCACTTTATCACGCAGTCCCAAATATATATTTACATCTTTTACATCTTCAACTATTCTAATCATTTTACACTTATCCTTTAATACACCTTTTTATTTTATCAATCAGTATACAATTTTTTTATATTTATGTCTATAAAAGCATTTTAACTTAAGAAAAAAATGATATAATAGCACATAGGTTTTGCATTTACTATATTTCATCAGATGTAAACCTAATAAAATTTATGGAGGCTTATATGATTACTGTTTCAAAAGATAATACAGGTGACTATACATCTATTCAGGAAGCTGTTGATGCTATAAGCAGCTCAACAGTATCAGAGACAATTTTTATTAAAAATGGTACTTATAACGAGCGTGTTGAGATTACACACAATAATATAACTCTTATTGGTGAGTCTATGGATAACGTAATTATAACCAAAGACTATTACGCATTAATGACTATGCCTGATAACACCAAACGTGGTACCTTCAGGTCTTATACTTTCTTTGTACACGCCAATAACTTCCACGCCTATAATATTACCTTCGTGAATTCATCAGGCTTTGGTACTGAGGTTGGACAAGCTATCGCTGTATATGCGGAAGGGGATAATATTACTTTCAAAAACTGCAAACTACTTGGTCATCAGGACACTCTCTTTACCGGTCCTCTCCCTCTTAAAGAAAAACAGCCGGGCGGATTTACAGGTCCTACAGAATTCGCACCAAGAATTCTGTCAAGACAATTATATGAAGACTGCTTTATAAGCGGTGAGATTGATTTCATCTTCGGAAGTGCTACTGCATATTTTAAGAATTGTACATTATATGCCTTAAACCGCAATAAGGAAATCAACAGTTATTATACCGCACCTTCTACATATGAAGGCCAGAAATATGGCTATGTATTTGAAAATTGCAATTTCACTGGCAACTGTCCAGATGGAACATGTTATTTAAGCAGACCTTGGAGAATACACGCAAAGACCGTATTAATAAACTGTAAATATTCCTCTCAGATTGCTGGCTCAGGTTTTCATGACTGGAATAAGCCTGAAGCACACGAAACAACATTTTACGCTGAATACAACGGATATGGTGAGGGCTACAAGCCTAATGAAAGAGCTTCATTTGCACATATCCTGACAGCAGATGAAGCTGCTATGTATACTAAAGAAAATGTATTAGGAAAAGATTTCAGATAAAATGAAAAAAGTATCGGACAGGATCTGCCTCTCCGATACTTTTTATATTACTGTAAATTAATTGTTTCTACCTGCTGTGTTCCAGATAACACTTCAAGCTTCATACCAGAAGCTCCGGCATCTGTTGTTGAAACCTGAAATACTGCTGCCGCTGTATATTCCTCTCCTGCATTGATTGTAACCTTATCAAGATTACATATATCATTCTTTAACATTGACTTATACTGTGTGTAAGTGCCACTTCCTGCACTAAGCTTCATTGTGACATTAGCTGACTTAGTTGTTGCATTATATACCGCTGAACCTGTATTCTTAATTGTAAACTCAACTGCTACTACCTTACAGCCGCTATCTGCCGGAACACATACAGCATATGCATCTGTTGGATATCTGTTACCTACCGATACCTTCTTATAGCTAACAGTAACACCACTAAGACCTAAGGCTTCAGTAATGCTTGCCGCCTTAATACCTGCCTGAGTTGTTCCTGTTGTACTTGTCGTACCTGTCTGTCCCACGGCTGTTGTTGTCTGCTTGTTAGCTGCTGTTGTACCAGTAGTATTATTCTTTCCAGTAGTTGTTGTACTCTGTCCTGACTTATTAAATGTTGGATTACTAAGCTTAGAATACTTCCATTCATTAGCATAGGAATGTCTAAGCAGAGTACCTGCTATGTATTCAGCTACAATATCATTCTGTTCATTGTCCATTGTTACATCATCAGCACAACCTGCCAGCGCAAATACACATACTGCTGACAAGACAGCTATAGCTATCTTCTTCATATAATCTCCATTCCTGCGTTCCTCTAGTACGCACCACAATTCAATTCAACTATATGAATTCTATCATAATTTGCAATCAAGGTCAAACCAGAACTCAACTCCATCAGAAACATTTCTCACACCGCATTGCTTGCCCATAGATTCAACAATCGCCTTAACAATTGAAAGCCCTATTCCGTTACCGCCATACTCTCTTGTTCTGGCTTTATCTACCTTATAGAACTTCTCCCATATATGTTCAATATCCTCCTCGGGTATATTCTTTCCAGAATTGTATACAGTAACCCTTACATTATCTTTATCAATCTGTTCAACATTCACTTTAATGATGTTCTCATTACAGCAGTGATTAATTGCATTAGAGATATAATTAGTTATCACCTCTTCAACCTTATATTCATCTGCCCATACATAAAGAGGTTCTTCACTCATAAATGTCTGTATTGTTAGTTCCTTCTGTGAAGCCCTTAATTCATTAGCGGCGGCTACTGACTTTACAAGCTCATTAATATCGAATCTTTCCATAACAAGCTCATCTTCACCAAATTCAATCTGGTTAAGCGTAAGAAGTCTCTTCACCATATTATTCATCTTGTTGGCTTCATCTATAATAACATCACAGTAGAAATCCATACTCTCCGGATCATCTGTAATGCCTTCCTTAAGCCCCTCTGCATAGCCCTGAATAAGTGCTATAGGTGTTTTTAATTCGTGTGATACATTTGATAAGAAATCTGTTCTCATCTGCTCAAGCTTTTCCTTCTTATCAATATCTCTTTGGAGTTCAAGGTTGGCAGCCTTAAGCTGTGAAATATTCTCCTCAAGCTTATGGGACATATTATTCATACTATCTCCCAAAAGTCCTATCTCACCTTTATCATCGCCCTCATAATGTGCCTCAAAATCAAGGTTAGACATTCTCTCTGCTATATCAGAAAGCTGCTTTATAGGACGTGAGATATATGAGGATAACACAAATGCCGCAACAACACCTATAAGAAGTGTTCCTATACCAACATAAGTTATAAGCGTATTAGAAATGTGCACGTTATCTTTGACACTCTGTATAGGAGTCCTTATAAGAATAAAATCACCATTATCCAATGTTCCCCATAATTCGATATAGTCATCTAACAGACGACTGTCATATACTTCCTGAACTGTATATTTATCATTCTCAAGTATAATCTCCCTGACCTCGTTAGCTCCGTTGCCTGACATATCGATAATCTTTTCCGGAGGTGTCTTCTTATCACCATTGTTATCAGAATTACCACCAAATAATGCTGACTTATCACTATCTGACAAATCACCAAAATCATTTTTCATATTATTATCATCTGTGACACTTCCGCTGTTCTGGCCATTCCTGCTATCAGAAGAAGTTCCATTATTATCAGTGCTTCCGTCTGTGTTAGATGAATCACTATTACTCTTAGATGGTATATTCTGGAAAATATCATTATTAAATATACTCTTTTTCAATCTTTCCAGAAGCATCTCATCTCCGTGAGTGCTTACATAAAAAGTCGTCCAGTCACTATTTACTATAATCATAGATATGCCCTTAGAGGTCGATATCTGTTCAAGATTATTCCGTAAATCTGTTTCTGAAATACTATCATCTGAATATTGTATACACGCATCATTTACTGAACTATATGCGTTCAACATCTCCTGCTGTTTATCTTCCATATAGAACTTTTCTGAAAATATTATATTAAATACAAGAAGAAGAACTATAAGAACACATATCATTCCACCAATCAGCAGCGTTATTTTAAATTTAATCGAATGTTTATTCATCTTGGTATTCCTCAACTAATACTAAGTTAAATTTCAAACTTGTATCCCATTCCCCATATAGTCTTAATATAATCACCCTTATCTCCCAGCTTCTTTCTAAGCTTCTTAACGTGGGTATCTATTGTTCTAGCATCTCCAAAATAGTCATAATTCCATACGTTATTTAGTATCTTCTCCCTTGATAATGCAAGACCTTTATTATCAACAAAATATGTAAGCAGTTCAAATTCCTTAAAGCTTAAATCAATCTCCTGTCCGTCGATCTTAACAATATGTGCGGCTTTATCAATAATAATTCCACCTACATCTGTCACCTCACTGCTATCAATGCTGTAACTTCTTCTAATAAGCGCATCAACTCTTGCTGTAAGAATCTTAGGACTGAAAGGCTTTGCTATATATTCATCTGCACCACATTCAAATCCATTTAATTCGCTTGATTCATCGCTCTTAGCTGTAAGCATAATAATAGGCACTTTAGAATTCTTTCTAATCTCCCTGCATACATCCCAGCCATTCATCTTAGGCATCATAACATCAAGAATAACAAGTGATATATCCTTATCCGCATAAAATCTGTCAAGTGCTTCCTCTCCGTCACCAGCTTCAATAACTATATATCCTTTTCTTGTAAGGAAATCACTTACAAGCTTACGCATTCTGCTTTCATCATCAACCATTAATACTTTAATATTATCCATTGTATACTCCAATCCGTGTTAATAATTACTTTAAATATGTCTATATAACTTCTATAATATTATATAAGGCAAAAGCTAAAGCACATTTTGCCACTCTTTATTGTATATTAAATAATAATTATGTTAAAAATGTGTCCTTAATGTTAAGAAAATGTGTTTACTGCTTTTTAATTACCTCTTTTTATTGTTAAGTTCCTGCTCCCTTGCCTTTAAAGACTCCTCTTCCGACTGCAATTCCTGCTGCCACTGGGCATACCTGTTCTGGATAGTGACCTCATAATTTAATATATTAGGGTTAGAACTTGTCTTTAATATTACAAACATCGCAATAATTACTATAACAAGAATAATATTTAATACCATAGCCCTTATGAAATTATTCCTGTATTTTGCTACCTGAATAGACAGATTTCTTAGTTCACTCTTAAATTCTATCTGTTCCTTTCGTTTGTCGAGTGCTTCCTGTGTATCCGCATTTATCGGGATAGGCTGGATTTTGTCATTAGGTATCTCACTGCTCTTGTATAAAAATGTCTGTAACTGCTTAAGGTAATTCATTCCTATCTGTGTCGAGAATAATTTACGTTCTATTATTTTATTATAAAGATTATATACCTGCTTAGGATCTTTCGTATTAGTCTTTGCCGACACATATTTAATAGCATTAAGTTCATCTTTGGCCAACTGGGCATCTTCTTTAGTATTAAACTCATACCCGCCAACCATATGCTTCTTGACTTCCTTGTCCATATGCAGACCTCCTATTCAACAGTAATATCATCTTCTTCTATCTTTATCACTTTCTTTAATTCGCTGTAATCGGTTTCTATCTGAAATCCTATCTTTCCAGCACTGAAAAATATTGTATCTTCAATATCAAGCACACTCTTATCTATAACAGTTCTAAAGAACTTCTTCATACCAACCGGTGAACAGCCACCGTGAATATAACCTGTAAGCAAAAGCAGTTCCTTTGACTTTATCATCTCAATATTCTTCTCACCTACACATTTGGCAGCTTTCTTAAGGTCGAGTTCTTCTGCTACAGGAACCATAAACACGTAATGATTGCCGCTCTTGCCTATTGTAACAAGTGTCTTAAATGCTCTCTTAGGGTCTTGTCCAAGTGCCGCCGCAACTTCCACACCGCTTACTGCACCTGACTCCTTATATTCGTGTACTTTATATTTAATCTTCTTCTGGTCAAGACTTCTCATAACATTAGTCTTATCTGCGGACATAATATATTCCTCCAATTCTATAATAATTGCCTTTAGTCAAAGTATTTAAACTCCTCGCAGGAATTGTAAATTGCTTTGCATTAATAATAAAATAATCAGCACACAAATGCAATCAATTCAACTATTAAATCTTATCACTACATATAAAAATCTACTGCTGTGCACATTCCATTATAATCTTCTCACACATATCATACCCTAGCTGTGAACTATTTAATGTCAATGTGTAATTTCGTGCCATTCCCCACTTCTGGTCTGTATAATAACGATAGTTAGTCATGCGTCTTTTATCAATATCTGCTGTCATCGCTACAGCCTCAGTTTCTGTGACATTATATAATCTGCATATTCTCTTTACTTTTTCAGGCATATCTGCGTGTATAAAAATATTAATAACATCCGTCCTGTCTTTTAATATATAATCAGCATTTCTTCCTATAATTACACAGCTATCATTTTCTGCTATTTCAAGAATTACTTTTCTCTGAGCCTCATACACCATATCTTCTACTGATTTTCCTGTTGTATCACGTCCTGTAAGTGCATATGCAAACAACCCTTTTTTAGGTGATAGTTCTGCATTCTGACTGATATACTCTTTTGAAAATCCCAACTTTTCTGCTATCTGGCTGATTATATCTTTATCATAATATTTCATTCCCAGCTTCTTAGCGACTTCTTCTCCGATAAATCGTCCACCGCTTCCAAACTCCCTGCTGATTGTAATAATTTTATTTGCCATATGTAAGCCTCCTCATTCAATTAAAATTTTTCTTATTTCAGATTTGTCACAGACTAATCCATTTTATGAATTTATTCACTTAACTTCTCTACTTTATTTTTTCTGATTTTCTTTAAAAATACATATCCAGCCAGACAAGCGATAATCTCTGTTATTGGAAATGCCCACCAGATAAGCGATACACCAGCCTGTCCATTTCTTACAAAAGCAGAAAATATTCCCGCCAATGGCAATATTATAATAAGCTGTCTAAGAAGCGATATAACCAGTGACTCTATTCCACCATTTAATGCCTGATAAATTCCCTGATACGCAACATTTATTCCTGCAAATATAAAACTTATTGAAATAATTCTCATTGTTCCTATGAAATATTCTCTTGACTGCCCTGCATTAAATAAAGCTGCAAATGCACCTGGAAAAATCTCTGTAATCGCTGCCCCTGCAATCATAAGTACAATTGTATATATAAGACCATATTTTATTCCGTCTTCTATTCTCTTTCTACTTCCCATTCCATAAGCAAATGCTATTATTGGTGTAATTGCATCTCTTAAACCAAAAGCTAAGAACAATACAAACTGCTGAACTTTATAAAACAGTCCATATGCCGTCTGTGCAGAAGGATTGAACTTCAAAATCAAATTCATAACATAAACCATAATAGACATAAGTGCCTGTGCTATAATCGCTGGAAGTCCGATTGCATAAATTTCTTTTATAATTCCGGCATCTGGTTTCATATATTTAACACTATGCTCAAATTCCTTATTTAATTTTATATGGAAAATAAATAATAATCCTGCTGATACAACCTGACCAATAACTGTTGCATATGCAGCACCTTTTACTCCCATCTGTGGAACAGGTCCTATACCATATATCATAATTGGGTCCAGAACAATATTTACAACTGCCCCAACTACCTGTCCTATTGTGGAATAAAGTGAACGTCCTGTTGCCTGCAATAATTTCTCAAACAACGAAAAGAATATAATTCCAAAGGAAATAACACAACATATTCTAAGATAGCTTACTCCCATCAAAATAACTTCTGTATCAACAGTCTGTGAAGAAATATATGCTTTCACCCCAAAAACACCAAATAATAAACATACCGCATAAATAATTACTCCAAGAAACAGACTGTTTCCTGCAATCTTGGCAGCTTTCTTATTATTACCTTGTCCAAGCGTTCTTGCAAGAAGTGCATTTGTTCCTACACCTGTTCCAATTCCTATTGCTACCATAAGCATCTGAACAGGAAATACTAATGTCAAGGCATTAAGTGCCGCTTCACTTCCCACTTTCATATTTCCAACAAATGCACTGTCTACAATATTGTAAACCGCCTGTAATGCCATTGATAAAATCATTGGTATACCCATCTGTACCATAAGCCTATTTACTGGCATTTCTCTCATTCTGTTACTTTCTGCCATCAAAATCCTCCTTTTTCTGCATAAAAAAAGTGTGTATTTATCCCGTAAGCTGGACTTACGCTGATAAGCTACACACTTTTTAATGACAATTATATAATTATTAAAATGCGTATAATTACGCACAAAAAAAGAGCAGCAAAACTGGATTTACGCTAGTCTGCTACTCGTTTGTTAGATATTATATTTCTTATTTTTTAAAAAGTCAAATAAAAATTGCTCTGGTTTTTATAAGAAATTTTTATAATGATATATTCTTTTGTTAATATAAAAATCGAAAAGTTGCTAAGTGGACCTGAGGGGAGTCGAACCCCTGTCCAAAAGCCCATCCGCTGTTCTTCTACTATCATAGTCAGTTATTTGACATTCCCTTATGCATACGGGAACTAACACCCTTATGCACTTAGTAGCTTCATAATACGTCCATAACCGCAAAGCTTAAGCTATGTCGTTTCTCACATATTCGAAGCCTGGATCCTAAAGTGTGAGTGCTCTAGGTCAGACTGCTGCAACTTAGGCAGCGTATGCTAAATTATCTTCAGCGTTTATATTTAAGTTTGCCATTTAACGCATTGCATACGGATAGCTTCACCAGTTTCAAAACCCCTGTCGAAACCTTTACAAGCCCATATATTAAATTATAGTCTTTAACGACCATATAATATATAACATTATATACCACTTAAAGTCAATATATTCTTATAAATAAAAAATTAATTTTTTTATAAATTATGATAAGATGAGCACAAAAGTGCTCACCTTAAAAGTTTTGCCTTTACCAGCCGAACACCCTCATCATTGCAATCTAACCATTCAAAACCTACCCCAGATTTCTAATCTTAAAGTCTTTAGCTGCCTCCCGCTGCTGGTCTTTCTTCGCTATTGAATCTCTCTTATCGTAATTCTTCTTACCTTTTGCAAGACCTATCTGCATTTTAACCTTGCCATATTTCAGATAAACCTGCAATGGCACAAGTGTATAGCCCTTGGTAGAAAGCTGTCCTGCAAGCTTATTAATCTCACTTTTATGAAGAAGCAGCTTCTTAGGTCTTAATGGGTCTTTATTGAAAATATTACCTTTTTCATAAGGTGTGATATTCATATTAATGGCAAATACTTCCCCATTAATTATCTGTATATATGACTCTTTGATAGAACATTTTCCCTGTCTTATTGACTTAACCTCAGTTCCGCAAAGTTCAAGCCCTGCTTCAAGCTTATCTTCTATAAAGTAATCAAAATACGCTTTCTTGTTGTTGGCAATTAATCTGTTGCCGCTTGCGCTGTCTTTGCCCATACATATCCTCCATTATCTAATTACTTAATTGCTTACTATTCTTCATAATCCTGTGCAAACATAAAATCTATCGTTCTTGATATTTCATTAGTATCAACAACAACAACCCTGACTTTCTGTCCAAGCTTATATGTCTGATGAGTTGTTTCATTAAACATCTCGTAATGATTTTCATCAAATACATAGTAACCACGCATATTATTGACAGAAACCATTCCTTCTATTGTATTAGGAAGTTCAACATATATGCCCCAATTCGTTACTCCTGATATTACACCATCAAAATACTCTCCGATATGTGCACTCATATACTGAACCATTTTCAGCTTATCAGTATCTCTTTCTGCCTCATCTGCACGGCGTTCAGTTGCACTCGCCTGTTCTGCAACATCTGGAAGGATTTTATCATAATGAAGCTTTCGCTTCTCACTCATTCCTCCATGAAGACATTCTTTAATTATTCTATGAATTTGCAAATCCGGATATCTTCTTATTGGCGAAGTAAAATGGCAGTAATATTTTGCCGCAAGTCCGAAATGTCCAATACATTCCGCTGTATACTTAGCCTTCTTCATAGACCTTAATGTAAGTCTGCTTATAAGATTTTCCTCGTCACTTCCCGCTATTTTTTCAAGAAGCTTCTGTAATTCTTTAGGATGAATTTCATCAGTTATATGCATTGAATATCCAAAATTATTAATAAATGTAGATAATTTTAATATCTTTTCCGGGTCAGGATTTTCGTGTGTTCTATAAATAAATGGTACTTCCTGCCAGAAATAATCTTCTGCTACTGTCTCATTAGCAGCAAGCATAAAATCTTCTATAAGCTTAGTTGCTACATTTCTGTCATATGGCTTAATATCTACAGGCCGTCCATCTTTATCAAGAATAATCTTAGATTCAGGAAAGTCAAAATCTATTGAACCCCTCTTAAATCTTTTCTTTCTTAATATATCTGCACATTCCTGCATAAGCTTAAACATATCTACAAGCTCTCTGTACTTTGCACATTCTTCTTTATCATTATCTTCAAGTATCTTTTTAACAGATGTATAAGTCATTCTTCTATTTACATTGATAACTGACTCGCATATCTTATGGCCTATTATGTTACCTTTCATATCTATATCCATAAGACAGCTTAATGCCAGTCTGTCACAGCCTTCATTCAGCGAACATATTCCATTGGAAAGCTGGTGCGGTATCATAGGAATAACCCTGTCAACCAGATACACGCTTGTTCCTCTCTTAAGAGCTTCCTTATCAAGTGGACTGCCCTCTTTAACATAATGACTTACATCAGCAATATGCACGCCAAGATGATATATATCATTTTCTTTAGTTAATGATACTGCATCATCTAAATCCTTAGAATCCTCGCCGTCTATTGTCACCATAACAACATCTCGCAGATCCGTCCTGCCTGCTATATCATTGCCATCAACCTCATCTGGTATGCCCTTTAATTCCTTCTTAACACTATCTGGAAATTCTTCTGGCAGGTCATAGGCTTTTACTATTGATAAAATGTCTGTTCCCGGATCATCCATATGTCCGATTACTTCAATTATCTTACCCTCAGGATTCTTTCTTGCACTGCCATAGCTGCTTATCTTAACTACTACTTTACTGCCTGTAACCGCTCCTATTTCGTGTTCCTTAGATACGAATATATCACAGCCAATCTTCTGGTTATCAGGCACAACAAATCCAAAATTCTTATTCTTCTGATATGTTCCAACCAAAGTCTTAACTTCGTGGTCTAATATCTCTATTATCTTACCTTCACGTCTTCTATCACCATTCTTCTGTGCTGTAATTACAACTTTAACTTTGTCGTGATAAAAAGCATCCTTAGTATCACTTGCTTTGACAAATATATCATCATCCTGCCCATCTACAACAACAAAACCAAATCCCCTGCTTGTACTCTCAAATATTCCTACAAGTGCAACATTATCAGGCTTCATATATTTCCCCTTCTTGCTTACACCTATAGTTCCGTCTGCAACTAAAGAATCAAGAACCTCCTGAAGTTCGTGTCTTAATTCTTTAGGAATACCAAGAAGAATTGCTATCTCCTTTGTCTTCATAGGAACATATAATTCATTATTGAGTATCAGATCAGCAAGGTTTTTCCTTCTTTCCTTGAAAACACTACTTTTCATAGTTTCCTCCATTCCATTACTATAATTCAATATCAATCTGCAATATAATATATATTTAATATTTATTACACAAAAACGCCCTTAAGATACTATATCTTAAGAGCGTTAATGTTATCAATTAGAAATTAATATTTAAAATAATAGCTATTACAACGAATAATACAGCAAGAACTTTAGTAATAGTTACAAGCTTACCTTCCATTGAACGACCTTTATTCTTACCCCAGTAAGTATCAGCAGCACCACTAATAGCACCTGATAAACCATTCTGTTTACTTTCCTGCATAAGAACTACTATTGTTAAAAATATACATACTAATATAAATATACCCATTAAGACTATTCTTAATGTATCAGCCCATGACATACCAAACATATATCAAACCTCCTATTGCAATAATCACAATGAATTGATTATAACAAATAAATATTAAATGTGCAACTAATATCTATAACTAATTGTCCATCTGTGCACTATATAATCCTATCTATGAATTATTTCTTAATAAGAAGTGATTCTCCTGTCATCTCTGCCGGCTTCTCCATTCCCATAATCTCAATAAGAGTTGGAGCTATATCACAAAGTCTTCCACCTTCTCTAAGTGTATATGCTTCATCATAATTGACAAGAATAAATGGAACTGGATTAGTTGTATGTGCTGTATGTGGTGCACCTGTTTCATAATCTATCATCTTCTCTGCGTTACCATGGTCAGCACATATGAATAATACTCCGTCAACATCCTTAACAGCCTGTACAGCCTTGCCAACAAGCTCATCTACCTTTTCTACAGCCTTAACTGCTGCCGGAATAACACCTGTGTGACCAACCATATCAGGGTTCGCGAAGTTGATTACGATAACATCATACTTATCTGACTTAATTGCCTCAACTAAATCCATACCAACCTCTGGAGCACTCATCTCTGGCTTAAGGTCATATGTTGGGACATCCTTAGGTGAGTTAACAAGAAGTCTGAACTCATCTACATTAGGATCTTCAACACCACCATTAAAGAAAAATGTTACATGTGCATACTTCTCTGTCTCAGCAAGACGAAGCTGCTTCTTGCCATTATTAGCAAGGAATTCGCCAAATGTATTCTTGATTTCTTCTTTCTTGAATGCAACTAACTTGTTAGGGATTGATTCATCATAATCCTTGAAGCATACAAATGTAGTTGGAATATATTCTCTTTCAAAACCTGTAAACTTATCATCACAGAAAGCTCTTGTCATCTCTCTTGCTCTATCTGGACGGAAGTTAAAGAATATTACTGAATCGTCAGGCTTAACAACTGAAAGTGGCTTGCCATTCTCTGTTATTACTGTAGGAACAACGAATTCATCTGTAACATCTGCCGCATAAGACTCTTCAAGTGCCTTAACTGCATTATCTGCTGACTTTCCTTCACCTGTTGTAAGTGAAAGATATGCTTCCTTTACTCTGTCCCAGTTATTATCTCTATCCATAGCATAGTATCTTCCCGCTAAAGAAGCTACTTTACCAACACCAATCTCTGCCATCTTGTCTTCAAGCCTGGCTACAAAATCTTTAGCTGAAGCTGGAGGTGTATCACGTCCATCAAGGAAAGCGTGTACATATACATTAGAAACTCCATTCTTCTTAGCCATCTCAAGTAAACCATATATATGTGAAATGTGGCTATGAACACCACCATCTGATAAAAGTCCGAAAAGATGTAAATCGGAATTATTCTTCTTGCAATTCTCCATAGCAGCAAGAAGTTCTTCATTCTTATAGAACTCTCCGTCTTCTATAGCCTTTGTTATTCTTGTAAGATCCTGATATATAATCCTGCCAGCACCAATATTCATATGTCCAACTTCTGAATTACCCATCTGACCATCTGGAAGACCTACATAAAGTCCAGATGCGTTACCCTTAACAAATGGATATTCTTTCATTAACTTATCCATAACAGGAGTATTAGCCATAGCTATTGCATTACCCTCTGTTCTATCACTTAAACCATAACCATCAAGTACCATTAATACAACTGGTTTCTTACTCATATTATTTTCCTCTTTTCTAAGATAGCAATATCTTTAATATTCTCTCTAATTATTCCTGTTGTATGATAGCATACTTATTACTAATTTGCAATTTAGAATAATTATAATTATATTAAAAAGCAATAAGCCATACCTGGAATTACTTCCGTATATGGCTTACTATGTATCTTATTATATATTGTAATTAACAATTTCACAAAAATCCGGCTTAAGACTTGCACCGCCTACAAGACCGCCATCTATATCAGGCTGCCTGAATAATTCTGCAGCATTACCAGCATTAACAGAACCTCCATAAAGAATTCTTATTGAAGAAGCTGCTTCTTCTCCATATAACTTCCTTATATCTAATCTTATAGCCTCACATACTTCCTGAGCCTGAGCTGATGTAGCAACCCTGCCTGTTCCAATAGCCCATATAGGTTCATATGCAATAACACACTTCATAGCATCTTTAGCTGACACCTGTAAAAATGCTGCGTCAATCTGCTTATTAATGAAATCCAATGTTATGCCTTCTTCTCTCTGCTGGATAGTCTCACCACAGCATATAATAGGTGTCAATCCATATTCAATTGCTTTTCTTACTTTGCGGTTGATGCACTCATCATCTTCACCAAAATATTGTCTTCTTTCTGAATGTCCAACTATAACATAATCAACACCAGCCTCTTTTAACATTCCTGGTGAAATCTCACCCGTATATGCACCTTTTTCTTCATAGTGCATATTCTCGGCACCAACCTTAATATCTGTTCCTTTGACTGCGTCTACAACTGGTATAATGTCTATTGATGGAACACAAAACACTACATCAACATCACGATTAGAGAACTTATCACGAAGCTCACATACAAGCGATACTGCTTCCTTTGGTGTCATATTCATTTTCCAGTTTCCCGCAACTATCTTCTTCCTCATACTACAATCACGCCTCCATACAATATAACTGATCAGCTTATTCATCATTATTACCAGCTCAGTTATTTTAATAAAAAAATTATATCATACAAATTTATAAAAAGCCACTAATAATGCAAATATTTAAAATAAATACAATGTATGTACCTAAGTATTTTATATATACAACATATTGTATTAAGACAAGCTTAGTTTTATGATTATTTTCAAACAAAAGGAGCCGTATATATCAATATACAGCTCCTTTTGTGTATTGCCCGACTGAATTAACTGTCAATTAACCAATCAAAGCTATATGTTTATGTCAGTAAACACTCTATTTGTCATTAGCTGCTACTACACCTGGGAGTTCCTTACCTTCAAGGAATTCAAGTGAAGCACCGCCACCTGTTGAAATATGTGTCATCTTATCACCGAAACCAAGGTTATTAACTGCGGCTGCTGAATCACCACCACCGATAATTGTAGTAGCATCTGTAAGCTGAGCTAATTCTTCTGCAACAGCAATAGTTCCCTTTGCAAAGTTAGGGAATTCAAATACACCCATAGGTCCATTCCATACTACTGTCTTGGCATCCTTAAGAGCATCCTTGTAAAGCTCACAAGTCTTAGGTCCGATATCCATACCCATATCATCATCTTCCTGGCATCCAGCTTCAACTACATGGAAAGGAGTATCGTTCTTGAATTCCTTTGTTACTACTGTATCAACAGGAATAAGCATCTTAACACCCTTAGCTTCAGCCTTAGCCATCATTTCCTTAGCATAGTCAAGATAATCTTCTTCAACTAATGACTGTCCAACGTGACCACCATGAGCCTTCTGGAATGTGTATGACATACCGCCACCGATAATAAGTGTATCAACCTTATCAAGAAGGTTGTTAATAACAGAAATCTTTGAAGACACCTTTGAACCACCAAGAATAGCTACGAAAGGCCTTACTGGATTATTAACAGCATTTCCAAGGAAATCTATTTCTTTCTGCATAAGGTAACCAACTACTGCTGTATCAACATACTTTGTTACACCTACGTTAGAGCAGTGTGCTCTGTGTGCTGTACCGAAAGCATCATTAACAAATACATCAGCGATTGAAGCTAAATCCTTAGAGAATTCATCACCATTCTTTGTCTCTTCTGCTCTGAAACGTGTATTCTCAAGAAGAATAACATCTCCATTATTCATAGCTTCAACAGCAGCTCTTGCATTGTCACCAACTACTGTATCATCAGCAGCGAACTTAACTTCCTGTCCAAGAAGCTCTGAAAGTCTTTTAGCAACTGGTGCTAATGAAAATGCCTTATCAGCTCCCTTTGGCTTACCAAGATGTGAGCAAAGAATAACCTTTCCTCCATCAGCTATTAACTTCTTTATTGTTGGAAGTGCAGCAACAAGACGTGTTTCATCTGTAATCTTATCACCATCTAATGGTACATTAAAATCACATCTGCATAAAACTCTTTTGCCATTAACGTTGATATCATCAACTGACTTCTTATTAAGCATATCTATATCCTCCAAATTATCATTACTAGCTTATTGACAGTGACCTGTAAACAACCCAGGTATGCCTGTTCTGTCCCGCCATACAGCAGGACAGTCTTAACATACTTATCAAAATACCGGAGAATGAATTCTCATCTCCGGTATTATTACAAGTTAAATAAATTAACCCTTAATGGTCAATGTATATTATAATTACTTGCTTAATTCAGCGAAGTACTTAATTGTTCTAACCATCTGGCTTGTGTATGAGTTCTCGTTATCATACCAAGAAACTACCTGAACCTGGCATCCACCGTTTGGAAGTTCGTTAACCATTGTCTGTGTAGCATCGAATAATGAACCAAATCTCATTCCAACGATATCGCTAGATACGATAAGTTCTTCATTGTAACCAAAGCTTTCTGTAGCAGCAGCCTTCATAGCAGCATTAACTTCATCAACAGTAACCTTCTTAGCTACAACAGCATTAAGGATTGTTGTAGAACCTGTAGGTGTAGGAACTCTCTGAGCAGCTCCAATAAGCTTTCCATTAAGTTCTGGGATAACAAGACCGATAGCCTTAGCAGCACCTGTTGAGTTAGGAACGATGTTGCAAGCACCAGCTCTTGATCTTCTTAAATCACCCTTTCTCTGAGGTCCATCAAGTATCATCTGGTCACCTGTGTAAGCGTGAATTGTGCACATAATACCTGATTCGATTGTTGCACAGTCATTAAGAGCCTTAGCCATAGGAGCTAAGCAGTTAGTTGTACAAGATGCAGCTGAGATAATCTGATCATCTGCTGTAAGTGTTTCGTGGTTAACATTGTAAACGATTGTCTTTAAATCGTTACCAGCTGGAGCTGAGATAACAACCTTCTTAGCACCTGCATTGATATGAGCCTGAGCCTTAGCCTTTGATGTATAGAAACCTGAGCACTCAAGAACTACGTCAACATCAAGATCTCCCCATGGGCAGTTGTTAGCATCTGGCTCTTTGTAGATCTTAATTGTCTTACCCTTTACTGTAATTGTACCAGCTTCATCATCAGCTGTTACCTGATCTTCCTCACCGAAATCAACATATCTTCCCTGTGATGAATCATACTTTAAAAGATGAGCTAACATCTTAGGGCTTGTTAAATCGTTGATAGCAACTACTTCGTATCCTTCTGCACCGAACATCTGTCTGAATGCAAGTCTACCGATACGTCCAAAACCATTAATCGCAACTTTTACTGACATAAAAATAAATCCTCCTAATATAAAGATTGTTAATAAAAAATCAACTACATTGTATTCTACATAAAACAATTTAAAATATCAAGTGTTAATTCCTATTTTTTACAAATTATTGTATATTTCGCCATTCAAATTAAACTTTTTACCATATTCCATTAATCTTATTATATCTAGTCTGTTCTGAAACTCACTAATCAGCTTATTTTTTCTCTTTTATCTCTGCTAACACACAGTCCGCAAGATTATTAGCGTGATCTGACATTCTCTCAAGATTAGACAAAATATCAAGGAATACAACGCCATTAGATGGCTTACATAATCCAGAAGATAATCTCTCGATATGTTTATTTCTTAATTCTTCTTCTAAATCATCAACCTCGTCTTCTATACAGCATACATTATCTGCTGCAACCCTGCTGAACTTTTCCCTGGCTTTAATTGCCTCTGAGAAACAGACAATAACCTTTTCAGATAACTTCTTGAGTTCTTCCATTCCATGCTGGGAGAATATTATTTCATTATCTATCTTGTATTTGGCAAGATCAGACATATTCTCTGCATGGTCTGACACTCTCTCAATATCAATAATCGCATGGAATAAATCATTAATAAGTAAATGTTGTTCTTCCGTTATGGAAAGATTATTAACCTTTATGAGATATTCTGTAAGATACTTTTCATAGAGGTCAACCTTGTGTTCCGTTTCTATGACTTTGTCTATCATATCCTGATCATTGTTCATAACAGCACTTACCGAATATTTTATATTATCCAGTGACAGATTGCCCATTATGATAACTTCGCTGAGTGCCCTGTCAACCGCTACTGATGGCTGTTCTAATATTCTGCTGTCAAAATGTCTTGATAACTCTGCCGCATAACTGTCGCTTGCCTCTAATGAAGCATTTTCTTCATCTTCAGTCTTCTCTCTTATAATTATGCCTGAAAGTTTAACAAGCAGACTTCCAAATGGCATCATTGTAGTTGTACATATTATGTTAAAGAACGTATGGAATATAGATATTTCCACACTTGTTATATTATGCACAGCTAACGCAGGTTTAAACATAAATAATATAAAAGCACCTGTTCCAAATATAACTGCTCCCGCAACATTAAATAAAAGATGCATACAAGCTGCTCTCTTTGCATTCCTTGTTGTACCAGCACTTGATATAATTGCAGTTACACACGAACCTATATTCTGCCCCAACGTAATAAATACTGCCGCATTGGTAGTAACCACTCCATTAATTGCGAGTGTCTGTAATATACCTACTGATGCAGAAGAGCTTTGTAGAATTGCTGTTACTACAATACCAATTGCAATGCCCAATAATGGATTACTTCCTACTACTTCAAACGCTTTTGAAAAAATAGGTGCATCTGTATATGGAGATATCGACTCTGACATAAAATCAAGTCCTAAGAATAAAAGTCCGATACCTACAACTATCTCTCCTGCCATTTTCTTTTTAGGCTTCTTACTAAACAATACAAGAATTGCACCGATTCCTACAAGCAGAGGTGCATAAAACGATGGCTTTAACACTTTGACAGCATCTCCGAGCTGTCCTAAAGATACAATCCATGCTGTTATGGTTGTACCAATGTTAGCACCCATTATAACTCCTACAGCCTGTACAAGTGTCATAAGACCAGCATTAACAAATCCAACAACCATAACTGTTGTCGCGCCACTACTCTGAATTATGGCTGTTATAAATGCTCCAACAAGAACAGCTAATAATCTGTTCCTTGTAAGATAGCCTATGAGCTGTTTCATCTTGCTTCCCGCTGACTTTTGCATACCATCTGCCATTATGTTCATTCCATATAAGAACATACCGATGCCGCCTGCAAACATAAACAAATTGCCAACTAACTCAATATTCACTTTTTTCTCCTGTCCTGCACATACTAATTATCTGTTAATAAAGATTTATCTATACTTAATAAAAGTAAAGAAATTGTGCATTTTGTGTAAAGAATGTAAAAATACGTTTACATAATAACAATCAATTCAAATATTTTCAAGGGCTTTAGTACCATTTTCAAACTAATAATGCTATAATCAACAATATAATAATTATAAATATGATGTGAGTATCAGAATAATCTTTACTGCTCACTTATACATCGTGATTGTTTAGCAGCCCACATAATAACAATCTAATTTTACTTATGAAATGGAGAAGACATATATGAGAACTTATCCTGAACTTTCAGACTGGCATCTTCACTCGCATTTTTCGTCTGATTCAACCGAAACTCCTGAGAATATAATCAAAAATGCCATCAATATGCAGTTAAAAAGCATATGTTTTACAGAACACAACGACTACGATTACCCTTTAGAGGACGGAAATGTTGTATTTGCCCTTGATTATGACAAATATACAGACGAACTGCTTGAATTAAAAGAGCGTTATAAAAATGATATTTTTATTGGAATTGGTGTCGAACAGGGACTTCTTTCTTCTGCTAAAGATAAAATCAACAACTACGACCCTACTGGCAGACTTGATTTTATAATTGGTTCATCACATCTTGTATATGGCAACGACCCTTATTATCCTGAATTCTGGGATAATGTGTCCGTAAAAGATGCAATAAGCAGATATTATGAAGCAATAACCGACTGCATTAAAACTTGCGATAACTTTGATGTATACGGACATCTTGATTATATTGTAAGATATGCTCCTGATCAGGATAATGATTATAACTGGAAAGATTATTATGATTATTTCGATACAATCCTAAGACTTCTTATTGACAAGGGCAAAGGCATTGAAATCAATACCGCAGGACTTAAATACGGACTTAAAAATCCTAATCCCTGCCTTGATATAGTAAAAATGTACCGCTCACTTGGCGGCGAGATTATAACAACAGGTTCTGATGCCCATAAAGCCTGCCATATTGCATATTCCTATGAAATAATCACTGATATGCTTAAAAATACAGGATTTAACTATTATACCATATTCAAGGAAAGAAAGCCTGAATTCGTATCTATATAAGCACATAAGGGTTATCATCGCCAGCTTTTCTGTAGACTGATTGCTCCATATATGTTTATTAATATCTGAAAAGACCAAGTATCTGCCACTGCATCTGCAGCATTAATTTACAGCATATATCAGCCCCTCAGTATGGATTTTGCTTTCATACTTGTGGGCTGATATTATATTAATCTTTTGATATATTTTTCGCTTTTTGTAAAGTGCATTATTTTTTATAGTTTCAAGATTTATTTTAATCATTTTTAATTTCCCGTAATGCTGCAACATTTTTCTTAATACAATCAATGCAGTAATCAGCCTGATTTCGATTTAATGTATGATTAAATGTAAGTCTTATTGAAGCAAGGCTTTCTTCATCAGTCTTTCCTATAGCCTTTAATACGTGCGAAGGTCCGCCGTGATTGCCGTGACACGCTGAACCAGAGGATACGCATATGCCCTGTTTATCCAAAAGAAGCACAAGTTCACCTGCACTTATACCTTTAAAACAGATATTAATATTTCCTGATACCCTGCCTGTCATATTGCCATTAATGCTTGTATACGGGATTTCATTAACTATCCGCTCTGCCATATATCTTTGTATATTCCACTCTTTTTCCATTCTGTAATGCAGTGTATTAACAGCAATATCCGCAGCTGTTGCAAGTCCGATTATTCCAGCAACATTTTCTGTACCGGAACGCATATTTTTCTCCTGTCCGCCTCCATATATTAACGGCTCAAGCTCCCTGTCTGTATACAAAAATCCAACACCTTTAGGTCCGCATATTTTATGTGCACTCACGCTAAGCATAGATACTCCAAGCTTATGAACATCAATATCAATATGTCCAAATGCCGCAACCGCATCTGTATGAACAGGAATACCGTATTCTGATGCCACCGCACTAACCTGCATTAATGGCTGTATTGTTCCTATCTCATTATTAACAAGCATAACCGATATAAGCAAAGTATCATCTTTTATCTTTCTTCTTAAATCCTCAATATCAATTATGCCATCCGATGTGCATCTTAAATATTCTATATTATACCCACGTTTCTCTAAATCCCTGCATTTATTTAATATTGCAGGGTGTTCAATTCCACTTACTATAATAGTTCCACTGTGCTTTCCTGCAACCGCTGCCTCTAATGCCCAGTTATCGCTCTCAGTTCCGCCAGATGTAAAATATATATTATCAGCCTCTGTGCCTATCAGTCCGGCTATATTTGCCCTCGCTTCTTCAACTGCCCTTTTATTATTTCTTCCACATTCATATATTGACGATGGATTTCCATAATCATTTATCATATACTGCCACATAGCCTTACACACCGGCAAACTCATAGGCGTTGTCGCCGCATTATCAAGATATAACATATGCCTCCTCCCAGCTTTTCCCTCTTTCCATACAGTCAATATTTAAGTTCACAATCCACTGTATTACTTATTAATATTATATTCAAAAGCTGCATACTATGTTAATAAAGACAACGGAGCCTTTTCTTAATTATGAGCAGCAAATCAGGCAGACAACTACTATATACTCCTGTAATCAAAGGAACTATCATTCTTACAATCGCCGGACTTCTATGCCGCATACTTGGATTTTATTACCGCATTTTTCTTAATTCACACATTGGCTCATACGGAATGGGAATGCTGCAATTAGTTCTTCCCTTATGTGGAATTGCATTTTCTGTATGTATGTGTGGCTTTAATTCTGCAATTTCCAAATACACAGCACAGACACACGGAAATATCAATGTACTCCTTGGTGGTCTTTTAATGAGTTTTCCGTTATCCTGTATATTTTCTGCGGTATGTGCCACATTTTCATATGAAATAGCCGATAAACTTATGTTTAACGCCGATTGTGCTCCACTTATCCAGATAATCGCAATTGGTATTCCCTTATCCGCAATACACAGCTGTATATGCGGTTATTATTACGGCTGTAAAAAGACATTTATTCCCGCAATATCACAGATAATCGAGCAATTAATACGAATATTCAGTGTGATAATCTATTATCACCTGATTTCTGAAAATCTGGAAACTTTAACTGTAACTGATGCTTTATATGGTAATATCGCAGGTGAAGTCTGTGCAGATATATTCTGCATTGGATGTGTCTATGTAAACAACAAACAAAATAATAAGAATAATAAGAATAATAAAATTATTAGAAATAACAATAGCTGTTCAGCATGCAAAACCTCTTACATCAGAGTTATTGCACTATATGCTCTCCCGCTCAACTTAAACAGCCTCCTTTTGCACCTGTTTGAAAGTGCTGAGGCAATATTAATCCCAGCCCAGCTTATTATATATGGCTTGTCAAAAGAAAATGCTGTCAGCACTTATGGAATTATATCTGGAATGACACTTCCACTGCTCCTCTTTCCGTCTGCCATAACCAACTCAATGTCTGTTATGCTTCTTCCTAAAGTGTCAGAAGACAACTCTGTACAACGTAGTTCCAGTGTAATCACAACTCTTCACCAGTCCGTGAATATATGTATGCACCTTGGTATAATGAGCTGTGTGCTATTTATATTATACATTGGCAGACTTGGAGCAACACTGTTTCACGAACCCAGTGTATACAATTATACCATTATGCTTGCCTGTATATGTCCATTTCTATATGTCAGAACAAGCCTTGCAAGCATATTAAACGGCCTTAATATGACTGCAAGAACCTGTGCATACAGCATAACTGGTCTTGCTATAAGAATAGCCTCATTAATACTGCTCGTTCCCGGAATTGGCATATCCGGATATATCTACGGACTTATAATCAGCAATATATTAGTGTGTGCCCTGCATTATATCAAGCTTTACAAAATGTATCATTTTAAGCCAGATATCATAAATAATATAATTACTCCATTAAGCTTAAGTATTATTGCAGTTACATCATCTAATATAGCACTTAGATTAATAACAAGCCTGTTATCTTGTGTAACCGCACTGACCCTTAACAGTATATTTTCTTTGTGTGCAAATATACTATTATCCTGCTTAATCTATATAATAATCTATTCCAAGGTTGACTTTACCTGATTAATTGATGGTGCATTTTCCCAGCGGTCAATATTAGTATCATACATATCTTGTATCCACTGAATTGCACTGCTCCTGCCTTCTTCTGAATATTCAAATTCCTTAGCTGTAATATCTTCTTCCTTCATCGCCGTTGAGGCATACGGACCCTGCCAGATTAGTACATTAAGTACATAATCTGGCTTTTCGCCTGTACGCTCAATCTTATATCTCATACCATTATGCCCACCGGTGTATATGCCACCATATTTGAAGAAATTAAAGGGCATTATTTCTTTTTCGTTTATCATATTGGGTCACCTTAATTCTGTTGATTATTTTTATCTTACTTTATCATAATGTGTCCACATTCTGATAATCTTTATCGTTCCATTATACTCAATTTCACCAGCTATAATCGGCTCATTATACACTTGATATACCAATCTATGCTGAATATTTATTCTTCTTGAATATACACCTTGTAAATTACCAAGTAATTCCTCATATGGAGGTGGATTTTGAAATGGATTCTCTTTAATAACTTCTATTAGTTTTTTTGCTTTTTCATCAAGATGTACACTTTTCAAATTCTTAATGTCTTTTACTGCCTGTTTAGTGTAAACTATTCGGTACATATTTTTACCACTCTACATCTTCTTCGGGCACGCAATCCTCTATTGCCGTATCCATTCCTTCTTTTATGGACTCAACCATACCTGGAATGGAATTAAGATAAATCGTCTCCTGAATTGCATTCCAATCACTTTCCGATATCAGAACCGCATTACCTTTCTTACTTACAATTAAAGTTGGTTCACTATAGAGATTAACGTCCTCCACCAAATTATAGAGTTCCTTTCTTGCATTTGTTATATTAATTGCTGACATAATAAAATCTCCTTACCTTTTTCCTTTAATCAAATATACTGTTCTATTTTGTACTAAATGTAATTATTTTTTATTACTATTCTCTCATTAAATCTCTCTTACACTCTATTATGTTTTTCTCTCTTACACTCTATATGTTTCTATCTTATCTCTTATAAATTATATTATATTTTGCATCTGTTCTTCTTTAATTATATGCTAAATATTATCTTGAATGTAGAAATTTTTATGTCAAAATTATTATAACGTACGTTTTTGCGTACGTCAAGTATTTATACCATCAGATATAGACCAGCCATTATAATTGCGTAAAAAATAAGCACCTTAAGATTTTACTCTGTCGGTGCTTATAATAAAAACATAACTACTTTGGATGGGCGGTGTATCCATCATCTCAGGTACTCAAAAGAGTGTGTTGGGAACCATTTCCGACCTCAAAATAATTATGTCTATCATTATTTTATTATTTGAAAGTTGTAATATACAATTACTATCTATTATTTTTTGTATTTTATATCATACATTAATATAATAATACTACTATATCGTATACATATAATATATCTTTATAAACTGATACATTATTTCTATACCATCTACTTAGTTCTATTTGATGTCATTGCAGCATAATCTATTGTTTTACCAGATATTTTTGTACATATTCCATCTTTATCGACTTTTCCGTCCGCTTCTTTTTTCCCTTCAGTAGAATATACCCCAAGTATATTCCCTTCTTCAAAATTCCCTGATACTGCTATACTATTGTTCTCATTTATTCCATAATTATATATTATACCATTACCACTATATAAGCTATCTTTAAAAGTGCCTGAATATATTAATACATATGTAGAATCAGACATTCCTGAACGTGCACTTAATTCAGCATACAATTTTCCTTCTCCATTAATGGAGCCTTCCTTAACATCTAAATACTTTCCCTCATATTTAAAATTTATATCTCGCCATCCAGAGTTGGTCCATATAGGAGCTTTAAACATAACTTTTACTTCGTCATTATCTTGTAAAAAAGTCGAATCACTTGTTTTACCATTTATAGAAGCAGTTACTGTTTTTGTTAATATCCTACTTTTTGAATATGGCATATCCTCAGAATAATCATATCCTATAATAAGTTCAATATTTTTTCGTACAGTTGTAACAGACAATTTTTTTGCTTCTATATCAGAATTTTTATAATTATTTAAACCGCCAAAAATAATTTTCGCTTCTTGATAAAAACCTTCATCCACAAGTTGTTTAGCATATTGAAATTTTGCCTCTTTTAATTTTTCCTGTGAATCATTATAATTTTTTAACTGTTCAAGAATATTTATAGCTTCTTCATATTTTCCATCATTAATAAATTTTTCAGCCTTATTATACTCAATAGTTGGAATTATTATCATCTTTAAAGCAAAAGAAAGACATATAATAACCCCTATTAATATTGATATTACACATACAGTTATCATTCTTTTCTTTCGTCTTTTAGATTTTATTTCATTCTGCTTATTTATTTTTTCTTTTTCATCATAGATAGCTGTTTTTACTGCTTCTTCCGTTATTCTATTAAACTGTAATTTTTTATTCAAACCACATCTAACACATATATTATTGTGATAGTTAAACTTACCACAAGAACAAAACCAATCATCACCTAAGTCAAGCGGATAATTTGTTTTTTTATAGCCAGTCACAAGGTCAACATTATTATTATCAAACATAATGGAATCATCGACTGAAATTTCTTTAACATCACAAAGATATTTCCCATACCAACATATGGTTTCTTCTTTAATATCAACTATTGTAGTGTTAAGCTTATACTTATTAATATGAACTTTAACCCTCCTTGTCTTTTTATTATTCATAACAATTGCTTTATTATCTCCAAATGTAACATTTTGTCCAATGTTTAAATCCAAATATGCAAATTCCACTTGTTTTCCACCATCTAATAACATATCTGTATCATCATACTGTTCTATTGATATATATAATGATTCCAGTATTTCTTTTGAATAATTACAGAATTTCAACTGTACTATTACATCATTATTAGATTCATTTAATAGTAACGCCCCTTTTTCAAGCTGTATATAACAGCCTACATACTCAAAATCTGTACATATTTCTGATAATTTCTTAAAATCTGCCATTTCAACTCTCCTTTTCAACTAACTAAAGTGGTGGCAACTTTGCATCTTTATATACATCATTACTATTTTTATCAGTATTGATATGTTTGTTTATCTTATACATCATTTCTTCCTGATTATATAAAATTGTAGATAATGCATAAAATGCAATAGCTTCTATAACACCTGCCGCGGTTGGAATAACAAAATATATAAATGTCAAAAAATTGTTCCTGTCTTTATGTACATAACTACTATAACTTGAATATGATACTTCATATCCAAATCTATATCCTAGATATATTCCTAAAATAATCCCTCCAAGCACAGATAACCATGCAAGAACTTCACACGCCATTTTAATATTTTCTCTCTTCATACCTTTTATACCCGCCTTTCTTTTTCAAAAATCTATGCCTTTATTATATTCGTTTTTACGAAGATATTCAAGCTAAAGAATACATATTACACTTATTTCATAAACTATATGGAATGGAGGTGCTATGATGATTGACTATTCCCCTTTCTGGGATACACTTGAAAAGTCAAACGAGAACTGGTATACGCTCACAAACAAACACCATATGTCACATAGCACCCTCCACCGATTAAAACACAACAAGGACGTATCAACTAGAACACTCAACGATTTGTGCAGAATTTTGCATTGTGATGTATGTGATATTGTTAGATATATACCATCAGATATAGACCAGACGTTATAATTGCGTAAAAAATAAGCACCTCCAGATTTTACTCTGTTGGTGCTTATAATAAAACATAACTACTTTGGATGGGCGGTGTATCCATCATCTCAGGTACTCAAAGGAGTGTGTCGGGAACCATTTCCGACCTCAAAATAATCATGTCTATCACTATTTTATTTCTCCAAATAGCAATATTCAACTACTTAATTCTAAATTTTTTTGTTTCTTCCTCTTTCAATGGTCTTCCGAGTTTTTTAACTTCTTCAATCATTTCACGCCACTCAAAACGCTTTCCATTTGAAGGCTCTGTTAATCTTCCATCTGTTATAAATCTTTCAATATCTGACAACTTATTATATTCATTTTTCATAGTTGCAAGCATAACATCACCTACTTTCCAAACAACAACAAATCCCCGCCCTAATTCCCATACGTCTGAACCTTCTCATTAAGGTCATAAGGTGTAGTCTGGTATACGTAATAAGTTTTCCAAGTTAAATATATTATACATCTTAACCCCCATTGTTTTGTGGTTTTTTCAATTTTAATGTGTGTAGTACTACACACTTACTACACAGCACTTTTTTTAAAATCAACAATGTTTTCCTTGTCTTTCACAATTCTTTCAATATCTACTGCCGCTCTTTCTTCTGTTACGTGTGTATATAAATCCATTGTCATTTTAAGAGTTGCATGACCTAAATATGATTGAACAACTTTTGCCTGCACACCTGCTTCAAAACATCTTGTAGCAAAAGTATGTCTTAAAGTATGTCCACTAAACACAGGAAATTCGTTATCAAAACTTCTTGCAAGATTTATCTGCTTAACAATAGCTTTAATTGAATCTGAATAAATCTGCGAATTGAGAGGCGTGTTATAACTTGTCACAAACAAATAATTGTTCTGCTCTTTAGGTCTTTTGCACTTTACAATATCCTTTAATTCGAACTGCTTTTCAAGATATTTAATGCATTCGCTGTTAATAGGTACTTGTCTATAACTCTGTTTGGTTTTAGGCGGCTCAATGTGAAAAGTTTTGCACTTATCATCAAGGTATTTTTGATACACAAGTGTCTTATTAACATCAATATACCCCTCATCTAAGTGTATATCATTAGGTGTAAGTGCAAACAGTTCTCCTGGGCGCAAGCCTGTATTAACTGCCACATTATACAAATTATCGTAAAATGTCCCTTTACTTGCTTCTAAAAACTCTATCTGTTGTTTTGCTGTTAGTGTGAAAGCTTTAAGTTCTTTATCAGCCCTAAGCTTTACACCTTTTGCTGGATTTTTAATCATTAAGTCATCTTCTATTGCTCTACTGAACATATCATTAAGTATAACCTTAATCTTGTTCTGCCGTTCATATTTATAATTGTCATCAGCTATTTTATCAATTAGTGTTTGAATATCTGATTTAACAAAGGAATTTATGTTGCGATTTCCTAAAAAAGGTGATATATTTTTATTGTATATGTGAGTGTATTCTCTAAGGGTATTAGGGCGTACACTTTTCTTTTTGTACACTTCTATCCAACGATTAAACCAATCGTCCAGCTTAATATCATCTCTAATGCTTGTAAATTGAATATTTTCTGCTATTGCAACAGCCAATTCTTTTTTAACTTCTGATAACTTTGTGCCATAAATATATTTAATCTTATTAAATCTATCTTTATATCTCCCTTGATACACACCGTCCTTTCGCTGCGACAATCCTACACCTAGTTCTTTACCTTTTAAATCTTTTCCCATTCAAAAGCTCCTTTCTTTTGAAAAAAGCCTTGATATAGACAACCACATATTACTACATCAAGGCATATATTTCAATATATCTCTATATTTCGTTACTTTTTTCTATATAGTGCTCAAACTCCTTACGCTTAACAAGCCTCTTATTCCCAACTCTTAAAACAAATGGACAGCTAATTTCATTAAGCATACTGCTGATTCTATTAATTCCGATATTGCTATATTCGGACGCTTCTTCAACTGTTAATGTAACTTTTTCCCATATAGGAATTGTTTTAACCATGTCATCAGTCCTTTCTATCTTGATTTTTATATCCTTAACTCTTCTTGAAATTGTTGCTTTGGATAACATAAGTCTTTGACTAACCTGTTCTAAGCTCATATTACCCACAAGCAACTTGAAAATTCTTAGTTCCTCTTCTGTGAAATTGGCATTTTCAATTATTTCATCAAGCTCCGGCTTAGTCAGTCCCGAAAACTTCATAAGCCTATCTCCTTATTTAAACTTAATATGTTCTATTCCTGTTTCTTCGTATAACTGATTAACAAGCTCTTCCGCTGTGAATAATCCGTCATTATAGTTATCTATAAGTACTTTAAGTTCTCTCTGTACTTTTGTTAATCTCTGCTGTCCGAAACCGAACTTATCGTGTAGTACCCATAAAATTAATATCAATGCTGATTCAAAATTTTTCCTTTGCTGTTCATTGCTAATTCTGTTCATCTGAACACGTAACATTTGCTCCTTAAACTTTTTCTGTTCTGACTTACTCATACATACTCCTTATTTATCAAGTATTTTGACAATTTTCTTTATTATTTTTTGTACTAAAACTTGGTTTTGAACATTTTCTTCTAAAACTTTTTGCATTTCTTTCAGAATTAAAGTGCGGATATGTATTGAGTACTCTAATTCTTGTATTCTTTGCATAATTTCATCTTTCTCTTCTTCCGTTTGTTCACCACTTTCTTAAAAATTGATTATCATACCGCCATAAATGCTTGCTATTGTTATTCTTAAGGCTCTTGCCCCTTTCATAGTCTGCCTGCCAGCATTTCTGACACAATTGCCCTTGTGGTCTGTCAATAGGTTCTCCGCAACGATAGCACAAGTGATTTTCTTTGCGATATTCTTTTATATTTTGCCTATTTTCAGTTCTTTTCCTGTGGATAGCATTATCTTTACTCTGGCATATAAAACACTTTGCTTTGCCCTCAACAGCTTTAGCCTTACCACATCTAACACATATGCCAGCTTTTCTACGTTCAGCGTATAAGTTTTTCGAATACTGTTTAAATGCTTCATTGTTTTTTCTTCGCTTATCATCACTTAATGGGTGATTAGCTCTATATTCAGCTTTGTTAGCCAAACATTCCGGACATATCTTTTCATCACCCACAAGTTTATTTTTGCGACATTCCGGGCAAATTTTAAACTGCCTGCAAAGTTCTCTAGTTTCTCTGCTGTAAGCCGTTTGCTTCTCCCTACATTCTTCGCAATAAAAGCCTTTTCTATCAAGCGGCTTGCCGCATTTAGGGCACAATCCATTCTCTCGGCGGTAATTATATAATTTCTTCTGCGGACTAATTGGCGTTGTCTCCATTGAAAATCAACCTCTCATTCTGTCAATTCTATCTTGTACTTCTTTAGGTGCTTCAATATATTCTTCTGCGTTTGTATTTTGACCAATAAGGGCATTTTCTTTAATTTGTAATGTATTTATATCTCTTTGGAATTTTTGCTCGATTTGAGCCTTATACGAATTTTCGTTCGCTTTATCGATAAGTGATTTGATTTCCGGCGGCATACAGTTAAGTTCTTTCGACCTGTTCACCACTGTTCTATAGTTTTTCAGAAAATTAGATTGTATAACAGTCTCTATCGCCTGATAGTCTGACATTGCCCAATTTCTAAGGTTATCCGGCATACCAACCGCTTGCCTAACAAGTGGCGGTAGCTTGTTAAATTCTTCAACTGCTCCATAAGTACCATTCCGTAACGCCTTACTAACCAATCCCCAAGCTGTCATTCCGTCAAGCTCCTGTGGCTGTGATATTATCTGTATTTTACCTATCAACTGTCCTATACTTGGGGCAAATCCGCTTATATCAGAGTTGATGTATGCTTTAAGTGCGACTGACACTTGTTCATAACTGTAATTTTCCAACATCATATTCCACACATCTACTGTTTCTGATAGATTGTTAGGCTTGTAGTTAGGGTAGCAATCACACATAATGCGGATGATTTTAACTGTTTCTTCTCTTGTCATTGCCATCTCCTTTCAGTTGATTAGAAATAGTATCTAATTTGTCGCATATAATAGCACTATTAATCGCTATTGTTCTTAAAAGTGATTCAACCCTTCCGTTGTGCGGATAATCGTATCTGAAATTAATTCCATTAAGTGTATCATCTAATCTGCTCATTCTTACTGCCCCCTTTTTTACACATTATCCCAGTCAATAGCACCCTTATTGAAAATCTGATTGCCTTGCTTATTAGAATTATCTTCTTTCAGCTCAAACAGTCCTTGCCAGCAATGGTCTACTGACTGATTAAGAATTTTTACGGCTAAGTCATTATCTCCACCCGACAGCTTTTCAAGAGTATTCATAGCCCTATGCAATGCCTTGTCAGTGCATATAGGTTTTTTAATTCTCTTACGCATTGTCACATACTCGTTAAATGCTTCATCAAGTAATTCATCATCTGGATAATAACTTTTCTTTTTGGATATTACGTTAGTAATATCTTTTTCTTTTATATTCTTATCTTCTTTAATTTCTTCTGTTCTTTCATTCTTACTTTCTTTTAATATAGAGTTTGTTAATAGAATGTTATCTGTTTGTTGATTGTTTGTTAAGTTGCTTGTTATTTGTTTGTTATCTTGCTTGTTATCCGTTTGATACAAATTGTAGTTAACCACAGTAAATATCGTGAATTTGTTTGTTGCTTTGCTTGTTATTTCGCCTGTTAATTGTAAGTGTTTTAGCGAGGTACGAATTTCCATTACAGACAAATTAGTTTCTTTTGATAATTCAGATATTGAAGAGGGGAAAGACCCTCTTTCAATTATCTTGCCTTTGTAATTTCCGTCTTTCCAATAGGCACTTATCAACATATACATAAAAAGCCTGAATGTATTAATATCACTCCACCATTCCCACTTTAAAATTTTTCTGTCAATTTTAATAAAATTGCCTGCCATAATTACCTCTTCAAGTTCTGCCACATTATTACTTCACTAAATCGTTAATATTAACTCTGAATCCGTCAAATTCCTTGCCTTTGCTTTTGATGTAAGCTGTTGTATCAAAGAACATCAAGTTGCCTTCTCTGTCTGTTGCCATACTCACACCATTCCTTGTAAGACTGCCTTTGAGTAGGTCAAGTAAAATCTGTATTTCCTGCTTTGTTTCGTCTTTCATTGTTTATCTCTCCATATTGCTTCATCAAGAATATATTGCCTGATAAATCTATCTGCGTACTGTGGGTGTATCATTGACCTTGCCGTTTTTCTGTCTATGCCTAAGGGGTTTTTATTTGTCATATATTGTATTGGCTGCATACTTTCTACTTGTTCCAATGGTTCAAAAACAAGATTGTTTTTAGGATTTAATCCAATAAACCAATACTGAGTAGGCTTCTTGTAATAATCCCCATTCTGTGTCCTATCCCTGTCAATTATACTTGGCTTCAAGCACCAGAAGTTTGTAAGGTAATGCAATCCGCTTACATTCAATGGATTTTCAATTACAATTTGCAAATGACTTCTCTGACAAATTATCACTAATTTATTCAGCTTTTCATAAAACAAATCAAGTTCCTTATGACGTTTCATTGCCAATTCACATTTTTGCTCAATAGTGTAATTCCTGTACTGATAAGCCGTGCAAGCCAGATGCCTCAATCCCTGGTCTGAAAAATAAGTGCAAGGGAAAAACGCAAATATCAAATCATCAGAACTTATCTTATCAAACAAACTCGGTTCACCTTGATAGCCCCCCTCTATCTCTTTGAAGAGGTCGGTAACATAGTCAGTTTCGTTAAATTCATTCTGAATATCATAGTCGTAGGCTTCAATTCCATACTTTTTGAAAGCATTCTTGAATGTGCCCGACTGTTCAAATAAACAATGTACTTTCATACTGTATCTCCTATAAAATCACTTATATTCATTTGACTGTCCTTTTCAAATACAAGCATTTCATTCTTTGCACGCTCGTAAAAGTTTCTGTCAATCTCGAATCCGTATGCACTTCTGCCAAGCTCTGCGGCGGCTCTTAACGTGCTACCGCTACCGCAACAAGGGTCAATAACAACATCTCCCTCGTCTGTAAAAATCTCAATCAGCTTTTTAAGGACAGCTACAGGCTTTTGTGCTGGGTGTATCTTGGGTACATCTTTTCCGTCTTTCTCCCAGTTGAACCAATTAAACACCATATGTCCTGTGCCTCTGATATTCTTTCCGTTTTCATCAATCTGCAAGCCATTTCTGAATTTTGGCAACTTATTTCGGTACAGTACAAGTGCATATTCCGTAGCACCAACGATACGCATATTTGCTTTAAGTACCTGTGGACTATAATTCTTTACAAATACAAGCGGTATGTAATTAACGAATCCATGTTTCTTCGCCGCCGCAATCAATGTTGACAACTGTTCAAATGAACAAAATACAATCATACAAGGACTATTGCTACTTCTGCCCCTTGCGATAGGCTTTGTGTCCTCTTTTTTCAACATCTTTGAACAAAAATGGAAGTATTCATACAGATTGAAATTAAAATCCGAATTAAAAGCCGCCTTTTTTGCAAGTTTGCTCTCTCCATTCTTGTTATCGCCACCGTTGTACCACATAGGGTTACTGCCATAGAAGTTGTTTCCGACATTATAAGGAACATCAGCTATAATCAACTGTGCTGGCGGTATTGCATATTTCTTGTAATTCTGCATTGAATCACGATATATCTCACATTTAATCTTCTTTTTATACATTTTAAATCTACCAAAAGGAAACCTCGGTTTTATGTCGCGACAACCTATTCCTTTCTTTGATTTTTAGTTAATTGAATTTTTTATACGCTTTTTAGCTGCTTCAAATACCTTATCGTGAATGTAGGTCTTAATATCGTTATAGCAATCACCACATATTTCATTTATCACTGTCTTTTTATCAACATTTGAATAGCCTCTTTTTGCGTAATCATCAGTGTAAATATCAAAGCCATTTATTTCATAACAATCACTACAAAATTTGCCACAAACATCACATCTGTATGCTTTACTCATTCTGAATCACTCACTTTCTTTCTACAATGCGTTGCCCCAAACTTAGACTTGCCAACATATTCGTAACAATCAACACATTTCCATTTGCCACTCTTTTTCGGTGTATCTGAACATCCATAGTATTTATGGTTCTCGTTGGGATAATCGTTCCAACAATGGCAATCATAATCTTTATTGATTGTTTTCACCTACTTTCAATAAATCCATAAACTTCTCATACTGCTTCTGCGATACCTTGTTATGCTCTTTTTCGGGCTTTAAGCGGATTGTAAGGTGCTTTTCTGCGATAGCCGATAATTCCCTCGCTAACACCTTTTTGCCTTGCTGTATGCCTTGCATATAGCCTTTAGGTGCTTTCCTCTCACCTATTGAACCACTAGCACGATTTTCTCCTTGACCGCCTAAACTGACATTTCTAAGCTGATAACCCTTATCAGCATATAGCTTGATGTAATACTTCTCCTTTTCGTCAAGCTGACTTTCGGGGAAATTCAGAAATTCAACTCGCCAGCCATAAGGGTTTTTCTCTTTGTCATACAGCTTGTGGCGTTTCAAACTAAGGTCTATATGCTGTTCGTAGCCTGCAAGGTGGCTTGCCAATCTGCTAAGTGTATGTACCGCCTGTCCGACATATGCATACTTAAAGCCGTTTTCATCTTCTCGGAGTAGGAAGTAAATCCCACTCCTGTCATTCAGTTTTGGATTCAGCTTCAATAGTCGCTTTTTGTTTTCCTGTTCTATCGCCTTGGCTCTTGCTATGTTTTGATAATTCAATCACTATCACTCCAATCTAATTTTTGGCCACAGCCATCGCAATAATCTAGTCGATAGTCGATAAAACTATCACCTGTCTCTGTCTTTGCGCACCCACCACAGCAAGGACATTTGTAACTCCATTCTCCATCCTTGACTACTTTCTTTGGTATCTGTTTTTCAAGCGCCTGTATTGCCATTTCGTTAGCCTTGTAATCATCTTCTGTAAACTTGCAATCGTTGTTCTTGTCCGTAATCTGCATATATAATCGCATATTTTTCAGTTTTTCTATTGCTTCATTCTCTTTCATACTCACACCTCTTTAATTAAATGGTAATCCCTCGTCAGCCACACCATCTGGAATTGACATAAAGCTGTCTGAACTAGCATTACCGCCCATAATTCCGTTACTGTTATTATTCTGCTGATTAGCACGACTTTCGCAAAATTCGTGTCTTTCAACAACACAGTCATTAGTGTAGACTTTCTGTCCGTCTTTGTTAGTGAAATTACCTGTCTGCCATCTGCCCTCAACAATAATCTTAGTTCCCTGATGTAAATACTTCTCCGCAAACTCTCCATTCTTACCGAATGCGATACAGTTAATAAAGTCTGCTGCCTGTTCGCCCTCTTTCTTAAAAGCTCTGTCAACAGCTAATATGTACCTTGCCACTGCCATGCTTCCGTTTGCTGTCTGTGAATATCTAATCTCCGGGTCTCTAACAACTCTTCCACATAAAATTATACGATTCATTACTTTTCCTCACTTTCTAATAACTCAGGATTGTCAAAGATGTTGCCGATAACTTCATATTCAGTATCATATTCAAGTCTGTGCTTATAATATTTTTCGTTAGGAATTGTACATATAATTTCAAAATCCCTAAATGTTATAAGCGTATTCACCTTGCTATTATTTATTTTTACAACATCATTCTCCCAAATCAGCTTGTCGTTCTTATCCTTCAAGCCTGTGCATTGGCAGATGGTGGATGGGTCTACTTCAATCATATTAGGCACATCATTTGTCATTCCCCACAGAATATACCGCTTTTCCCAAATGCCGTATAAATAGCCCTGAACCCATTCTCCGTTATCAATTCTTTTAGCCTTAAATAAATATCTATCTTCCATATTCTATCCTTTCTAATACCTTGATATTTCAATCTCACTATTCAATATGGCATTAAGTTCTTTGCTAAGTAAATCAAGTTCCTGTCTCACTAACGATTGAGCTTCATTTATAGCAGCTATCACAGATGTACTGTTTAATTTTCTATCCACAATGCCTAGTGTTCGACAATTCATATATAGTGTTTCTCCACAACCACATAGCGTATGAACACATATATCTAATCTTTTATTGTCACCTCTGTAGACAGTTCCTGTTTCAACTAGCTCTCCATATTTTGCATTGCTTATATACTTCATATTCTCTCCTTTCAGCATTTATTTGATTATGGACATACTTTTCTTTGTTCTTTCCTTTTCACGCTTCTTTTTTGCTTCTGGGAAAATAAAATCCATAGCGTCATTCCAACCTTTTGTGTAATCGCATTCACTGATATAATCTTCATAATTTCTCATTGTTGGTACGCTTCTGTATAATGGAATTTCAACCATATTCTCTCCTATTCCGCTTCTGATTGAAGCCAATCCATACAACTAGCTTCTCCCTCGTATTCTTCGCCGAATGTGTTCTTAAAAGTTATAAGAAACTCTGCCAACTCTTCATCCGACATATTCCTTATCCTGTCGGCATTGGTCGCTTTCACATAAACAAGTTCAAAACACTCATCACGCCATTTCAATACATTATCAATATTGAATGAACTGTAACCTACATGGTAATAATCTTCGCCGACTTTTTTGTACTTGATTTCGTAATATGGCTTGTTGTCTATCATTCTTACGATAATTTCCAGAGATGTAACTTTGTTTTTTGTATCATCATTTTCTGAAACTTTGCTATCATATCTGCAACAAGGCTCACTGTCTCTTGAATTACTGTTATGCTGGCAGTTGCAAGTGTGAACATCATCAACCCCACCTCTTAATTCAGCCAATTTGTTGTAAAAATGTCTGACATATTCATCTGTAAATTCGCCATATATCTTTTTAAATTTATTAAATTCATATATAGCATTGTCTTCTGCTAGTTCTCTTATATCTTCTTTACTCATTTTCTACACCTCTAAATTCTTCAAAATAGAATTTCACATCGTCCGACAAATGCTTTACGATTCCAAACCGCTCCGCCACTTGATAAGGTATGCTGTCACGCATAAGCCTTTTATGTATTTCTGAAAGATACTTTCTAAATCCCTCGACATCTAAAGTGGCTTTATAATGGTTGCAGCTCCTACAAGCTGGCATGTAATTTGAAATGTCGTCTGCTCCACCTATCCTAAGCGGTGTTGCATGGTCTACCTGCATATCTTTGTAAGCTATTTCTATACCACAGTAAGCACAATGTCCGTTATACATGAGATATACAGATTGTCTTACTTTTTTAGGTATTGCTTTTCGTTTGCTCATTACTGCCCTCTCAATTCTTTCAGTTTTGCTTCGGCTTCTGATTTTGTGAGGAATACTGAATTATTAAACCTATTTTCGGCAACTGATAACAATAAGAAAAACAAATCAACATTAGAAACCTCAACGATTCTTCCTTGCACAACATGATAAACTGTGTCCCCCACTTTGCAAGGCAATTGGACAAGTCTGCCCTGTTCCTCCAAGTCCTCATAATCCGCTAATTTCTGTAACACATTATGACGATTGTTTTCCCATTCGATATGTTCTCCACTAGGTGTAGCATATACACCTGTTCCGTTAGCACTTCTTCTTGTTAATCTCTCCATTTCCGCTCCTTTCTAAAACGGACATTCACTAGGATTTTTCAAATCCCAACTTTTTCCTGCAACCGCAACATCCACATTCGCCCCATAAGCGACTTTTTTCATTTTCTCGATGAAACTATCTCTATCAGCATTTTCACTTGATAAATGGCACATTATGACGTTCTGCAAGCTGTCTGAATAGTTAGCCGTAACAAAATCGTAAGCTGTGTCAATGGATAAGTGACCTCTGAATACGTGGTTAGCTTTGCCTGTGTTGTCTCTGTCGATTAAATCCTTGTCGTAATTCACACCTAAGAGGATATGATTTATGCCTTTAAACTTCCACTTGACAACCTCGCAATCGGTTATATAAAGCATTCTCCCCATTTCCGGGTGAGTAATCAAAAAGCCATATATCGGGCAAGGTTCGCCGTTTGCGTCTGTGTGTGTCCATCTGTCATCTACTGTTGTTAGGTCGAACGCCTGCACTTTCCAATTTTGACTATCCATTTTTACAGGCTTAGAATTTGTATATGGTATATATGGTAAATATACAGGCATTCCCATCTTTCTAAATTCCTCTGCCGACTTGCTGTGGTCAAGGTGTTTATGGGTGCATAACACACCCACAACATCTTTAATGTTCCAATTCAAGCCTTTTTTAATCTCCTTAATCGGCATTCCACAATCAAGGATAAGCGTTTCTCCACTGTTGGAAGTTAGTAGATAGCAATTTCCGGCTGACGATGAGCCTAAGCATTTTAATCTCATACTCACACCTCGATTTCATCATCCTGTGGGAACTGAAAGTACTCTGCTGTAGCTTTGATAAAATCATCTTCGGCAAACCTTCTAATGAAGCTTTCATATTTTGTCGTACCTGCTATAAGCTTCATAAACGAAAGCAAACCATAATGCTCCTTAAGCATTCCCATAGCCTTATACGCTTTCTCTTGTGAAGAATACTTACCTAAAATATATTCTTTCTCATTGTGTAGTGCTGTGACATTTTCCATTGCGTGACACACAATTATCTGTTCATAAGGCAAATCAACATTGCCATGCTGTGAAATTACTCTCATACTCAATCTCCTATTCTGCCTGCATAAATGGCGGTAATGTGCTATCTTCTACCTGTTCTTCGGTTACTTCCGTGGCTGTGCCCTCGATAATGTCGCTTTCTTCAAAATCAACGCTGTTTGCGTTCTGCTCAATATCGTACGCAACATCCTGTTCAAGCATTTCATCGTGGCTGATTTCCTCGTAATCCTCATTTTCATTTCCACTATGAGAATTATTGATATATTTAAGAAGCCTATTCTTAACAGTTTTCATAGCCATCTGGTCAGCAAATTTCTGATGAGCGCCATTGCCATTCTCTTTGTAGCCATATCCTTGCTTCCAAGCCTGCTTAATCTGTGCAATAGTCATAACCTCTGCTATCTTCTCTCCGTCATCCATAATCGCCACTGCATAAGCCCCGGTAATCTTATCATTGTCAATGTTCTCAAAACTCTGTTCGTGGCAATCAATGATTGTCTTTGCATCCTCCTTGTGGTACTTGAACACATCTCCCTTGTAAATGACCGCTGCATTAATGTCTTTAAGCCCGAATCTCCTTGCTATACAAGTGTTTCCGTATACTGATTTCTGGCACTGTAGCTTACCGCCATAAGCAACCGGGTAGCACTGTTTCTTCTGCATCGAAAGTCCATTTGTAACCATTTCAACAAGTGCATTTTCGATACTTGCCCTTGTGCAACTCTGCAATACAGGCTTTTTGTTCATATCTACCGTATCCTGCAAAATCAGCATTGCCGACATAAATTCATTTGTGTAGTTGTAATCTTTAGGGAATGTTAAGCCGAATTTCTCTTTCTGCTTAATTTTAACAACCATTCCCTCTGTAAAATCCTTTGCTACAAGCTCTCTGCTTTCAGCTTCTTTCTTTTCCGCAACTGCTGTATTCTCTGCCATAATTATTCCTCGCTTTCTACTTCTTTAAATTCGCCATTAACTAATTTATAGAATGTATCTTCTTTGATACGCTCTCCGTCTACACATTCTGTTTTTACACACTTAGGAATCCATATATACTTACCACTATCATTTGTTTTATCAGTTCTAATCCATTCAGCTAACGTTATCCAACTACCGATTTTTGCTTTTGCTATTGAATTATAGCCCGCTGCCATAACAACTGAATTTTTACCCTTGGATGTTATCTTTGCGTAATCTCCACTTGAACCTATATGTGCGGAATCTCCACTTGAACCTATCTGTGCGGAATCTCCACTTGAACCTATCTTTGCGTAATCTCCACTTGAACCTATCTGTGCGGAATATCCGCTTGAGCCTATCTTTGCGTAATCTCCACTTGAACCTATCTGTGCGTAATCTCCACTTGAACCTATCTGTGCGGAATCTCCACTTGAACCTATCTTTGCGTAATCTCCACTTGAACCTATCTGTGCGGAATCTCCACTTGAACCTATCTGTGCGGAATCTCCGCTTGAGCCTATCTTTGCGTAATCTCCACTTGAACCTATCTGTGCGGAATTATTGCCATTGTCATTTTCTATGCCATCTTCAATTTCCTCAATCTTCGTTTTCTCCAGAGTAAAATCTACGCAAGCCTTAATAAAACCTTTTAAGCCCAACTTGGCTTTAATGTGAAGCTTATTAGTTGCACATTTGTTTTCTCTTTTAAAAACTTTTCCCAGCGGCTCAACTTCTGCAAATTCTGAAATCTCGCCATTCTCGTTTACAAGAGGGTAATAGTCCAGTGTATCAAATGGATTTTCACAATAATGCATCACACCAGCTTCGCATATCTCATTTCCATTTTCTTCATAAGTAGTGTTCTCTTCGTACTGCTTACCTCTGCATATCATTCCTTTGTTAAATGCTTTATACCCTTTTACACTCATCAGCTTTCCTCACTTTCTCCACTTAAAATCTGTCCAACAATCTGTCTTAATTCATCGCTAACCCTGCTTACAGTCCAAAAATCCGTAGTATCAAATGCGTGAGCACAATCAAATCCAATGTACCACTTGCTTTTATCATCAATTTCAAGTGGGCTAGGTGCTTCTTTGCGTGCATATGTAATACCGCCGTGGCAATTTATACTTGCTGTGTTGATAGGCAACCTTTTGGAAACCTGCACATATCCACATCTATAAGCAGATTTACCCATATGTCGGAGTATTACATAACAGTTAAAGCCATTGAAATTGAATGAATGTTCTAATATAGAAGTCATATTATCCCTCCACAATCTCTAATTTCTCGCTATCATTTACAATTAGCATAATCAACTGACTATCTACCATATCAGCAACTTTCTTCTGATTGTCCGTACTAAGGCTTTCAGAATCATCTAAAATAATAGGAACTGATATACCACTAATCTTCTGAATTGAATTGCAAATATCAACTCTGCCTAAAATCCTGTTACCCTTGTTAGACATAGTTGTTAAAATGCTCTTTCCGTCAACAGTAGGTATACAACAACTCTTATAATTGCCATTCTTGGCATATTCAAACAACTGCCACTTAACTAACCCAAAATGGCTGTTTACTTCTTCTGTCAAGGCTTCATTCTTTGCCTTATCCAGTTCGTCAAGTAAGTCAAGGATTTTCTCCGCATTAGTTTTATTCTGTTCAGAATCAATCCTTGTCTGCTTTAATTCTTCAAGTCGCTGTTCGTCTGCTGCCGTATCAGACTTTGCAATCTGGCTTTCACATTCTGCTAACTGCTGCCTTAAAGCTGTTTCCTGTACCTTTAATTCTGCCTTAACTGTTGAAATATCATTAGCCTTGTGCATAGCCTGTTCTTTTTCGACAATCTGCTGTTCAAGTGCCTTGTATTCATCTGTAGCTGATACATCAATTTCCTGTTGAAGTTCTGATAACTGCTTTTCAAGGTCTGCAACTTCTTCTTCCAACTTCTGCTGATTAGCAATATTTTCTTCGTTACATTTTTCCAGCCTTGGTATCATATCTCTTGCATTATCAACATCTGCCTTAACTTCTAATCCGTCTTTTTCAACCTTTGCCAGCCTGTCAGCCTTTGTCTTTTCAAATGAACTTCTAAGGCTTTCAATTTCTTCTGCTGGCAGTTCTCTGCGGCAAGTAGGGCAAATTGCTGTATTGTCATTGAATTTTTCTTCTTTAATCTTCTTCCAAACATCAGCAAGCCTGTTTCTTTCTCTCGTTCCACTTTCAATGTCATTCTGATAACCAGATATTTCAGAATTGTTCTTCTGAATAGTATTAGCTATGTTAATAAGATAATCTTTCTTTTCAGAAATCTTATTCTCAATATCTCTCCTAGCCTTGATATTTTCTTCATTAGCTTTGCGTGACATATCACTAAGTTCAAACTTAAGATTAAGAATATCCGAACTAGCCTTGTCATATTCAGCCATCAGCTTGTCATTGTCAGTCTGCTTTGCCACGCAATCAGCAATCTGCTCTTTAAGGCTGTTTTTCTGTAATTCAAGGTCAGATACATCAACAGCCTGTTTAAGCTGTATATCTCTTTCCTTTTCCTTAATCTGTCCGTCAAGAATAGGTAAATCCTTTGTAATCTTGGTCTTGGTAGCCTTATTCATAGCGGATATTTCTTCTGTTGTATACTTCTCTAAAAAAGGAACTAACTCGGCTAATTCAGCTTTCTGTGAAGCTATATCAAGGTCTGCAACATTGCCTACAAGACCGAATAAGTACTCACGCATTTCAGCCGGCTTCTGATTGAGAAATGCGTTCACATTACTGCACATCTTGAATACATTCATATCAACATCAAGGTATGTGTTGAAGTCCTTTAATGTCTTAGGCACATCATTGATAAAATACTTGTTATCGTCCTTGTATGAACTGCCGTCCTTGCTGTATGTACGCTTCTGAACCTTTCTCAATGTAACTTCCTTGCCATCGACATCAAGCGTAAGTGTTACCGCCGTATCCATGTCATCAACGGATTTTCCGTCAACCTCACGTCTGACAACCGGATTATCCTTTAATTCATAATCACAGTTAAACAAGCACCACAGATAAGCTGTAGCAATAGTTGACTTGCCTTTACCATTCTTTGCCATAATCTTTGTGATGGCGTAAAAGTCAAACTCTGCGTGTGCATAGCACATAAAGTTTTCAAGAACTACCTTTTTTAAAATTGCTCTTTCCATAAACATATCCTTTCCTTATTTATATATTCATAATGAATACATCATCTTCTATTGAGAAGTTATCAACTGTCTTGTCTGCCAGATAATGCCGTCTGTCAAGTTCATCAAATGTGCCGTCAAAGATAACGCCTTGAACTGGATGCCATACTTGACAACGCTTTTCATTATCTGCTGCCATACTAGCTAATTCCGAAACTGTAATATCACTATTCATCAGCATTCTCCTTTTCTTCTATAATCTCAACTCTGCCTACTGATACCTCGTAAGCTACTCTGTTTTCAATTTCATCTTCGCTTATCTTTTTTGCATAAGGTCTTGACTGAAACCTGCCTGTCATTTCTATATGTGTTCCTACTGGCAAGTGACCGACAAACTTAGCTGTTCTGCCCCAAGTTATGCAAGGTATATAGTCTGACTTGCCATATGCTCTGTTAACAGCTATGAGAACATCTGTTATTTCTCTTCCAAGTGGTGTTACCCTGTATATAGGTTCTTTGTAAATAAAGCCTCTAAGAACTACATCATTATCAAAAGGTGGTTCTACCTCGTTTTCATATGCCTCTATAATTTCAGTAAAGATAAAAAGCTCTAACTTACTTTTTTCTCCTATGTGCAGGTTATGACTTCTTACCTGTCCTGTAATCATCACGCAATCACCTGCTTTTAATTCGTTCATATCTACAATTCTTTCAGATATAAGAACAGGAAGTGTATCTACTGCTCCGCTAACCCTGTCAATAGAAATCATCATCTTAAAGAATTTTTCTCCGAAAACTTCGTGATTAAAAACTGGTTCTTCTGCAACTAACCCAAAAGCTGTAATATTGTTATTTCTCTCTTTCATCTTTAGTTCTCCTTCTCTTTTTCTACAAATCCAACAACCTTACCGCCGTCAATAACTGTATACATATCCTTTTTCTCGTACATATCAATGCAATCCTGTACTGTTATTACTTTCTCGTTTACCTGTTTCATATTGTTCAATCCTTTCTTTTCTCTTTGCCCTTGCCATTGTCAGAACGATACAAGCCAGTTCTAAAAACATCCCGAATATCGTTCCTAGCATAAATCCCTGTATCATAGCTTATATCTCTCTTTCATTATTGTAGGCAGTTCGTAGCAGTCGATATAATCGTGAGTGTCTGCTATGTACTTCTTTTTCAGTTCACTCAAACCACACCCGTATTCGTGCTTTAACTGCCCTAAAATATCTTTTACAACTACTCTTCTTAAGAGTTCACAATGTTTATTTCTTCCTAAGAGGTAACTTGCTCTTCTGCCAATGTGTGCCAGGATTTCAAGTTTTTCCACCTCATTAATCTGCTCTCTTTCACCTTTTTCAGAAATAATAAATATCAATCTGCTAAAACTCCTTTCTAATTAATAAGCTGAAATATCATTGACACAATAAATAATATTGCTGATAACATCCATAAATATTCAGCTATCTTGCTGTCTCTCTTTGCTTTCTTGTATGCCGCAATAGAGATTTCCAAGTTGTTTCTTTCTGCAATCAGTTCTTCTACTGATATGCTATACTGTGGTGTTGCCTGTATATCTTCCATAAACTTCTCCTTATTTTAAAAAATTGTGATATAATCCCTTTATCTCCCTATAGAAAAGAGGTGATTTAATGGATAACTCAAAGCTTGCTGAACTTTATGCTCTTGCTAAAATATGTGGTTATCAAGGTGATGTTCCTAAATTCAAAGAAGAGTACCGCAAATACTATGATGAATTTATGAGTACTATCAAGTCGCAGCCAGCTAAAGCCACAGCAATCGGTAATCCTTTTCGCATTGGCTATTAGCATTTAATTGCCAGTAAAGCATTGGTGAGGGAATTGAGAATTCTACATTCACTCTGTATTGTCTCATTTTTCTCACCTTTTATTACATCATCAGCAACACCTAAAGCAATCTGTTCTATATAGTCTTGCAAACTTCTTTGCTGTTCGTCACCTTTAATCACGTATGGTTCTCTCATTCCTGTTCCTTTCTAAAGTGCTGACTTGCCAACTTCCGTTGAATAGTCACGCTTTTCTTTTTCACAAGGAATATATGAAGAAGCACTAACAATAATCTTCATATATTCCAAAAAACCTTGAGCTTCCGAAGCAGATAGACCATATTGTGTGATTAATTCTTTTACAGAACCAGTTAATTCACCTATATCCTTATAGTTATGTAAACGCTTTACATAAAACATACAGCCTTCTGTTGTTTTTGTAAGTTCCTCTTTTATGGCATTTTCAATAAAATCTCTCATCCGTGCTCCTTTCTTTCAACTTTATTGATTGGGTTAAAATCATTATCAATAGCATATGGCTCACCTACCTGCCATTCTCCGTCAATAAATGTTATTTCAATAGCAACATTCTTGTCATTGTAGAATTTCATAACAATCACATCTGCCATTGAACCATCATCAGAAACAGCAATCTGTTCATATGCTTCAAGAAACTTAAAACCCTGTAATATATTAAACTCGTCTATTCTGTCCATATACAATCTCCTTATGCACAATATTTCATAGCATATCTCTTAACAATATTCTCAAATATTGCCTTAAGCTGTGGTTTATCATAAATAACAGCAATCTTAGTTGTTGCCACTTTTATAGCTGTCTTGGTATTACCTGCCTTTTCCATTCTTGCCACCTTGTTATCCTGTAATCTCTTAAGACTGCAATGTGCGGTCATTTCCAACTCGCCGTAAAGCTGATTGTAAAGTGCCTGATAATCAATGCCACTTTTGATAGATATTTCTCTCACTTTGGCATTAATATCATTCTTCCAATCGCCGATAGGCTCTACGAAAATTTCTTTCATATTGTTAACAGTTGTTTCAACCTTGGCTATCTGCTCTGCCTGCTTCTTCTGTTCTATCTCTGCCTTGTTCATACTTTCAACAAGCATATTCATAAGTCTAAGCTGTGGTGAAAGCTGTGATACATCAATAGCTTTCTGCTTAACTCTTTCTTCTACTGTTGTGAAGTATTCCCTTGCTTCTTCTGCCTTTTCTGAATTACCTTTAACAGATAACTTCTTGGCGAAATGAGCTGTGAGCTTATAATCATCTCTCTTTACTATGCCACCTGTCGGTGTCTCGACATCTATGTCGAACCGCCAATAATCCTCATTTTCTGTGGCAAATTCATTATCTGTAATATTGCTTTTCGCCCACCTTGAAAACTGCCCTTGTGCTAATCCTAAGAAGTTGTACAGTTTTCTTGCTGTTGTCATCCCCTCACTATCAATATCAAGGGCAACTTCAATAGGTGTTCTAAGCTCTATCGTCTTGACTTCATTCATTAGTTTGCTCCTTTCTATCGGCTTTCTCTGATTCTCTTACCATTGCCATTCCCTCGGCGACACCAAGAATGTAATTTTTCTTGCTATCATCAAGTTTTGGTATTGTATCGGATAGCTTCTTGATGATTTCCTTTTCCTTTTCGCTCATTTAATTCACTTCCTTTCTGTGATATAATGTGTTTTAAAAAACAAAGGGGTACTACTATGCAATATGTTCCAAATTATCCAAACTTAGATGATATGCTTGTTAAACCAGTAATTCCGAATGTAGAAATGCCTAATTATGAAAAAGGCAAATCTCCATATGAGCTTTTAGAAAGTCAATCTGCTTATCTTGAAAAGACAAGCAAAGAACTTCACGATATGGCTCAATCCGCTAAATCTCAAGCTGATTCCGCTAAAGAGATTGCTGAAAGTTCCAAAACGCAAGCTGATGTCGCATTAAAAACATCAAGTAAAGCCGATATTAAAGGTTGGATTTCCGTGGTTGTTTCTATCATCTGTGCTTTAATGGAATTTTCTGTACATCATTCAGAAATAATTGATTTTGTCAAAGCTTTGGCAAAATAAAATGACAAAAAATCTGAAACAGTAAAGTAAATATTGAAAGTACTAATGCAACATCTGAAATAGATGGTTTTTTCATTTTTTTCATCTCCTTTCTATTTGACTTTGTGTGATTATAATATCATACCCAGTAATACCTGTCAACATATTTTAGTAAAAAAAGTTTGACATTGTGTGACTTTAATGTTATTGTATATATGCAGGGAGGTGAGAAGTGTGAACGAGCGAATAAAAGCCTTGCGAAAAGAATTAAAAATGTCGCAAGATGTATTTGCTGAAAAGCTAGGGCTTACCAAAAACTACATTTCGTTAGTTGAAAATGGCAATAGAAATCTTTCAGAACAATCAATTAAAGTTTTATGTTCTATTCTTAATGTAAATGAAGAATGGCTGCGAACCGGAAACGGAAAAATGTTTAAATCTCGTACAAGAGAACAAGAGATTGGTGCTTTTGTTAATGAAGTTATGGAATTAAACGATGACAGCTTTGAAAAGAAGCTTGTTAGTGCATTGGCAAGGCTTGAACCTAAAGATTGGGAATGCTTGGAAAGTATTGCAAAGAAATTGCTAGACGAAAAGTAAGAAAGAGAGGGTTTACGCCCTCTCTTTTGTCATATTGCATATAAACTTAAATATTTGTTCTAATATCCAGTTATCTTCTATTTTATTAATCATTTTTGTTATCTTTTGCCTGTATTCCTCATTACTCATAAACCCGCACTCCCCTCTCTTGCCCTTGCACGTTTGATAGCGATACGATTATTATAGAACACACGTTCTATAGTGTCAAGTGTAGCGGCGATATTGCCAACGCCAATCAAACAATATCGCCTGCCAGAACTTGATAATGTTTAAGGGTCTTTTCTCAAAGACAAGTTTATTATACATTTATCGTTAGTATATTTCAAATACTTTCGGTCGTGTAATTTCGACTTTATTCGACAACTAACTGGAACTTGTCGATTGCATTACCCATAACGCCTGCATATCCGTCCATTCCGTTGGATGTTTTATCATCTATCTGCTCTGGGTAGAAGTTGCGGTTGTTGAATACAGATACCATATACTTAGCATACTTCCAAGGCTCACCCTCTGGTGTGTAGTAGATGATTTCTACGGCATCTATCGGTGTTTTCTGGTCACCCGCAAAGCCGTTGTTGAAATCATTATAATTGAAATCTGTAACATAAGGAAGCCAATCACCATTAAGTGTATGAACTCTGTACTTAACTGAACCTCTGCTGACCTTAATAATAAGTGCTGTGATAGCTTTATTGTCGCCTGCACCAGCCCAATCTTCTCTGTCCTCTACTTCACCCCACCAACGGTCTGTATAAGCGGCATATGTAGCATATACGTGTTCATCTGTGCTATCCTCTGTGTTATCTTCTTCGCTGTTATCCTCTGTGTTATCTTCATCATTATGAAAGCCATAGAATACAGACAAGTCGCAAACTCCGTCTACTCCATCTACAACACCGCTTGATGTATACTGCCAGCCTACAAGGTTTCTAGCAACACTAGGCTTCTTATCTTCGTTAGGGTCTGTATCAAGTGTCATTTCATCATATCCAAGATAGTACCTTGCTATCCAGTAATCGCAGTTAAGAATTTCTTCGTCTGCATATGGGGCAATGTAACTGCCATACCACGCCATACCTGTATAGATACCAAACTCGTAGCCAGCTTCCTCTATTGTGTGCTTGTACGCCTTAATTATGTCGATAAGGTCTGACCCTAAATTTTGCATACAAGTATCTTCTATATCCATCCACACCTTAACTTTACGTCCGTCAAGCACCTCTAATACCCTTTTAGCCGCCGCAATAGCTTCTTCTACTGTTGGTGTGTAAACATAATTGTATACACCGCAGATATGCACACCTGCTAACTGACAGCCTTTCCAGTTGTTGTCAAACTGCTTATCTGGGTCAAAATCACGTCTGATAACCTTAAGAATAGCGTGAGTAAGTCCTGCCGCCTTAACTCTGTTCCAGTCAACTACACCATTCCACGCTGAAAAATCTCCACATTTAATCATAATTAAAATACCTCACTTTCTACTGTTTCTGTTGCATCTGAACTAACTGTGTTATCTTCTGTGCTGTATGTTGCCTTGTAAGTATTTTTAACGCCATCAAGAAAGCTCTTAAGTTCGCTGTCTAGTGCTATATCATTTGCTAAGTATGCCGCAAAGTCGTTAAAGCTGGCTGACATACTAACTGTGCAACTTTCGCTGATTGTGGCTGACAGATAAGCCACCTGTTTAAGTGTTCCGTCTGAATTTTGAACAGACAATGTTCCGTTCTTCTGAATTGATGAGTTAATGTCTAACATTGTGTTTTACCTCCTAGTTTGCATTAAAAAGGACACCCGAAGATGTCCTTAATTACTTAGTTGCTTTTCTAATTTTTTAATACGCATATTCTGCGATTGTACAGTCGCAACTAAATCCGCTATTAATTCATCATAGCGTAATGCGTATCTTGCTGTTAGTTCTTTAGTTGTATTTCCGTTTTCGTCTGAGACTTGTGTTTCGTAGTTATCATTATTAATCTTTTTATCGATAAATAATCCCCAGTCATCTTTCATAGTTTCTTTAACCTGCTGTGCAATAAATCCGTGATGGTAGCGATTAGAAGTACCGTTAATCATTTTAAATTCGCAAGGTTTTAAATTGTAGATAAATTCAGAAGAGTCTTCTGAATTCAATAAATGAACATCTTTTTTTACGTTCTCGTCTGAATCAGAAGCGATTGTTCCATAAATTGACCCGAAACATCGCAAATCATATCCTATGTATGTACTTCCATATACTGACAGTTCACAGTTCTCGTAGTGTCTGTCCTCTGTATTTGTAATTCTGACATTTTGTGTGTCTTTTCCCGAATTTGGATTATAGCAATATACTGTAAGTGTCGTTGGTTTTTTAATATTGTCTTGGTAACCGCCATTCATCGAAATATTGGGCGAAAAAAACTCTAATGATTTGTTTAAATCGTCGTTTATTCTTATAATGAATTCGTATTCCGTATTTTCTGTTTTATTCTTAGTGCAATTTATTCCGACAACATCTCCATAATCTGCATTGAGCACTAAAGCTCTTCTTACTTCATTATTGCTAGTATAGTATCTTGTTGTAGTTATCGAACCTACATAATTTTCGTAATCGTCGACCCAAGAATAGAATTTAATGTAATTTTGGTCTATCGACATTCCTTTAATTCCATTATTTTGATATGTCGACAATATACCATTATCAATTGAGAAATTGCCAATTTGACCTTTAGAAGCATACATATATCCATCCGCACGAACGTACCAATTACCATAATATGCCCCATCTCTTTCTTCTTGGCAAGAGAATGTCCAAGCTTCGGAATTAGCGGGTGCCTGTATATAAGTTCTATATTTGCCGTAATCTTTATAGATAGAAGACTTGCTGATGTCCCAGCCTCCAATCGTGCCAGACGAAAAATAGCCGCTTCCTGTAATTTGTGCGTTAGTTGCATATAGTTTACCAGTTTGACTTATATAAAAATTAGGACTTTTGCTGTATCCCTCATCTTCAGTTCCGTGAAAAACCGAAAAAACATATGGTGTAATATCACCAGGTATTTGTAATGCAATTCTGAATAAGTCATTATTCTGCTTAAATATTGTACTTATTGAATCTTTAGACACTTTCCAGCCGCCAACGTTTCCGCCGTTGGCAATCAGATTGCTACAAGTTATAGTTCCGTCTGCTGTAATGCTGGCGTTCGTGCTGTTTAATGTAAACCTGTTGCCACTTAAATTAAGCCCACCCCTTGCAGTAATATTTATTGTATCTGCAATAGCTTCGATAGCACTCTTAAGCTCGCCTGTTTTAGGGTCTTTTTTGATATATAAATCAAGGCTTGTTTTAGTTGCATAACTTTCTAAATCGCTTGACTTAGCGTAAGTTCCACTAAGCGCCAAACTAATACTTGAACCATTATCATTAATTTCCTGCGTAATTTTGTTAATCATAGTAGTTGTTGTACTATAATTATCTGTCAGATTTTTCTTTGTCTGTGTTAATTCTGTTGATATGCTATTAAGATTAATCTTAAGACTAGCGTTTTGATTAAGCATATAAGCTAATTGTGTGTTAGATACCTCTTTCCAACCCCAATTACCTTTATCATCTTTAGCCCAACGCCAAGTTTTTTGAGCTGTTTCGTTGTATGCTATCGCTCCGCGATGTTTAGCATATTCATCATTGCTGTAAGTCCAAGTAAGATTATCACTTGGAAATAAATCGTCTGACGGATATATGGATATGAACCAGTCAACGGCTGGATAATTATCTTTTGTAGGCGTTGCTGTTACTGTATACACCATAAAATTATCGTTCGTTTGTTGGTATAAGTCAGATAATGTTATTTCGTAGCTATCTAGCTTCTGATTAACAGTAGAAAACTTAGTCTGAATGCTTTCAGTATCAACATTGCTAGTCCACCACAACTTGTTAGTGATAAAATCACTAGCAACTTTCATCATACCGCCCCATTGAGTATAATCTTTGCCAGCACCACTTGTTATAGCTTGCATAATGACATTAAGTGTCTGTCCCTCGTTGTCCAGATAAATTTTATTGCTCTTAAGTGTATGGGTGTTATCGTTATTGATAACACTAAATAGTGTTTCAATATCCAGCTTGCTTGCATTGATATTAGCATTATCTTGAACAACATCATCACGAACAACTTTCCTCGTAACACCTTTTTCAGTAAGTCCTAAGGCATCAAACATAAGATTGCCAGCTTTATCCCAGACATACATATTGTAGTCCGAATTAGCGTCTTTACCTATTTGAACTCTTATTCTGTCAGTATCTTTGATGATAATTGTATTGTCTTGCCAATAAGACATTCCATTTTCACTATGAACCTTAAATTTAGTAGTGTTAAGGTCAAGTGCTGTAATCTTGCTTGCAGCTATGCTGTCAATCATAGCGTCTTTAATCTGTGCATTGCCGATAACACTTACAACTGCATTAGCGAATTCTGTTGTTAAACTTTTACCTGTCGCAGAACCAAACATTAAGGTCTTAATGTCTGCTACATCTGCATTTAACACGCCTACCTGTGCATAATCTGCTTGTAACTTAGCGATATTAGCTTCATTAATTGTAGCTTTACTTGCTGTCAAATTAACAATATCTGCTGTAATAGCTTCAATCTTATTAGCCTTTAATTGGTCGATATACGCTTGATGTGCTTTTAAACTCTCAATATTAGCACTAGTTATATCGGCATTTTCGATAACTGCCTTGTTGATTAAGACTAAATCAGCGTAGTATCGTTCCATTTGCTTTGTTATCGGACCACTAGCAATATTGCTGTTTTCTGTGTCAGATTGTCCGATAGATGTAACAGTATCCATAAGTCCGCCGTCACATTCGTGCGTAATCTGCATTATAGGTACTTCGTAATCAATGCCGCCCTTATTAACAGTTATAATGTCGCCTACCTCTAATCGCCAATCACCTAAAAACTTAACTGTAAGCGGTCTAAACTGAAAGCCGCCTATCTTCTTATAAATCTCATTTAAGTTAGCTTGTGTCATAAATGGATTAGCAAAGCTAAGTCCAGTTGTACCACTGCCGCTAGTGATTGTGCTAGTTTCCTTATCACCAGACTTTGTATTGTTACAAGTCAGCTTTCTTATCGTAAAATCTTTGCTAGTGGTAAAAGTAACCCCTTGCTGATAGTATTGATGTCCGTCAAGCACATAACCGCTATCTTTGTACCACTTTATTTCAAGGTTTCCGTCAGAATTAATAGCCGCATTTCCACCTTGTAGCATAGCCATATAACCTATCATTTCACGCATTGTATAGCCTTGCGGCTTATCTATGATTGTATGTGTGTTTGTTATGCTAGTTGCTAACTTTATGCCTAATTTTATGCAAATCTCCTCTAAAATAGCCTTGTCTGTACTAGGATAAGTTAATTTAGAGAAGTACCCTTTTTCAGCTTTGTACATCTTGTCATAAGCTGTGTACTTAGTGTATTCGCCGTTACTTTCTTCTTTAGTTACAGTAAATATGCCTGTCTGTACATACTCAATGCCGCTATCGCCCTTAACACCCTCAAAAATGGTTATATCCTTATTTTCAAGCGTGATTTCTGGATTATAAATAGAAAAGGTAACACTACTACTGCAAGTATTACCTATCGAAATGCTATTGTTCGGATTGATTATGTTGCTGTACTTAAACTCATTAAGTGTCTGATTGTATTCTTTTCCGTCAACTAAATATTTGCTGTAATATCTTGCATACAGCAAATTGAAATCCGCACCCCAATTAATATTTTTCATTTATTGGATTGCTCCTTTCTGCTGATTAATCGTTAATCATAAAGCTAAGTGCGATAATGTTAGCTGGCTCAATAGCTTCACAACTATCAAATGCACTTATATCAACTTTCGTGTATTCAGATACTTCTATCTCCTGTTCTCCTAGTTCTTCAAGTTCTGATTTTATCTTATCGTTGTTATCTTTATTTTCCTCGCGTATCTTTTCTATCGTTTCTATGACTGCCTTAAAGTGTGGCTCTAACATCTTAATGTTAGACATAATGGCAACTGCTAATCTGCCACCCATTTTAAGCTGTGCTACACTTGCAAGTGCTTCATAATGTGCTAAAACTTCATTTCCTGTTATTTTCATAGTTAATCTCCTTATTTCTGAATTAAACTTAATTTCGCTCCGACTATTAATCCATCCTCATTCTTTGCTCTTGTGAGATACGGATATGTCACATCTCCTGTGTATATTGTCATTTCCTTTTGTTGACCGCCTAAGAACAGGACTTGTGCTGTTGGGAATGGGTTATCTATGTCGCTAATCACATTATCAAGTAACAATGCCTGTTCGCCTGTAAGTGGCGGTAATTGCAGTTCTACTTTGTCTTTGATAGCTACGATTGTGCCTACCATTTCGCCATAGTCGTTCCTGCCTGTGTTTTTAGACCATATCTTATTTCTACTGTATGTGTAGCCGTTATATGCTACTGGGAATGTTACTCCCTCGATAATTACAGCACTTATCATTCAATCACCTCTTTTCTATATATTTACTCCATTCAGCCCAGACAGACTTAATCATATGGAAGACGGAATTAAGAATAATAACGATATGATAAGCAAGCTAAACAGCAATTCTTATAATTTATTTAAAGTAATCAAGGTTAGTTACGATAATGCAGTAATTGAAGCTAACAAGCCGTTCCTAATAGAAAAGGAATTCACGCTACCTACCGGCTATAAAGCAATAGGTATATGTGGGCAACACTTAGGAAGAAATGCTGGTATTACTTACACAATGGTTGGTATATCAGATGGACATATATGCCAAGTTGGTGGGTGGGCAGGTAGTAACACATACTTTAATGGCTATGTGGAAATTTTATTGTGTACAGCTTTATAATTTATTTTTTTCTGATTACCCTAAAGTTTAATAATTAAAAATTGGTAAATAGTTAATTCAGATAAGTACGCAACTGTCTTGTACATATTCAATCGCATTTGTTGAACTTGGTGCATATGCACTTAGAGTTCCATTTATATATGCAAATTTTATTATTTTTCCACTAGTATTAGCGGCTAAGTGTCCATAACCTTTGTAATTTATATTGCTTATTTCACCAATTGTGGTCCATTCTTTTGGAAATGCTTGAGTTAATCTGCCGCTGGAATGCAGGTAACATATGCCCAATTTGTGGTATATGATTAATTCAAGACCTAGGTAATTAAATATTCCCTCAATGTCACTATTAGCTATATTGCTGTTTAGTTCACTTATCATATCATTATTACTCTTAATTCCATCTTCCATATGGTTAAGTCTATCTGGACTTAATGGAGTGCCGCCGCTAGTGCCAGCTTTCCACGCTTGCTTTATGTATTGTATAAAATTCATAGTAAAACCTCACTTTCCAAGCACACAAAAAGGACACCTCACAATTAAGCGAAATGTCCTTGTCATTTTGCTATTTATTTGTTATTATTGACGTGAGCAACTTATATGTACTCATATGTGCTAATCAGAACAGGTCTACCCAACTTGTTCTGATTTTTATTTATCTATTTTGCAATTATTAAGTATTAAAAACTGTCCTTTTTGAACTGTGCAATACGTCTGATTGTCAAAGTTATCATTGCTTACAATGTGGCTTTGCCTTAAATCATCATAGATACAATAATATCCTCTTGATGATGTGGCTATCAGTTTATATTCTCCTGGTTCTATGTCAATTCCAACCTCTAACATACAATTATCAAGAGTAGTTTTGGTTGTGTAATACTGTCTGAATTCTAAAAGAGGTATCGCATTGCACTTGTTTAGTTCAAGATATTCTCCATCTTCTACACTTATCAACATATTACCTTTGAAATTTTCATTAAACTTTATTTTGGTTTTATTGCTGTCTGCATATACGCCAAAATAAGCCGAACCTTTGCTTGTTAATGATTGCAAATAGTAATCGCCGTTTGGAATATCTTTACCTACTTTGTAAGTGCCTGCCTTATATTTTGTCAGCTTATCATATGTATCTTGTGTTGTCTTTTGTATTGTAGCCGCCGTGGTCTTTTCAGTAGCCTTTTGTGTTGCAGTTGCAGGCTGTGTATTTGCTATTGTTTTATTATCGCTTTCAGTTATATTATTAATAATAAATAACGCTGTAACAAATACTATTCCTGCCAATACTGCAACCACTATCTCCTGTGGCTTCTTTTTGTTATCTTTTTCATTCATCTTGGTACATTCCTTTTATTAAAAATCTAATGTAATTAAAATTATATATTACCAAAAAATCAATCCACATCTTTTACACATAAATCTATGCTGTGAATAAGTTCTGCCTTGTTGCTTAATTTTTTCTTTCTTATTAACTAATGTAAATGGTCTAAACGGATTCAAATTAATAGTGTATCTTGTTTTAGTTTTCTGTGGTATGGTCGTTGTAATCTGCGTGTGTGAACATTCCCAACTATTACATCTTGGGCAATACACTTCAACTAGACCTTTTTCTGTTGCTCTGTACACTCCTTTAAAGTTAGGATTTAGTGGGCGTTGAATTTGTGGTTGCTGTTTTTTCTTTATTCCTAATACTTCCAGCATTTTATATAAGCCTTTTTTTAACATATACATTCCCCCTTATCTTTAGTACTTTAAATATATTCTTTTATTATTTATTTGTCAATTAATAAGGGAATGCTGCTTGCCCTGTCATATTAGTGTAGTTATTAGCTTTATCCTGTACCATTGCAAACAATTTATCAGCGTCACCTTGTAGTGTTATGTTTACATTGTTGTTAGCTTCTGACATAGCCGCCACAACTGCATTGTAAACCGCTGGATAAACTGCATTAGCAATACCTGTTGTAATTTCCTGCTGATTGGCTACTGCTGTTCTTCCGTCCATAGTACCAACCATTTCGGGTGCTACTTCATTAGCAACGAATAACTGTCCTTTGTTTGGAAAGCCGCCATTTGCATACCAATCAACACTTATCTTGGGCACTTGAGGTGGCACAAGACTAAATTCGCCATCAATATCGAAATGTGGCGTTTTTATATGTGGGAAGCTAAGTCCTAAGTTGTCCCACCAATCTTTGAAATTATACCACATATCTCTTACTTTATAAAAAAAGTTCTCAACGGCTACTGAAATTTCACTAAGGGATGGTTTGCTATCCCACCAATTAACTACATTATTCCACTTATCTTGTATGCCTACTCTTATTCCATCTGCCATATCACGCCATCTATCTGCCGTAAAGTAAGGTGCTACGTGATTATTCCACCAATTGTAAATTCCGGTTGTGCTCCACCAAGAAGAAAAATCAGACCATTTATCTTGTAGACTTGACTTGAAATTATCACCCAAGTTGTTCCATTTATCTTTAGCAAACCAAGGCGTAACATCATTATTCCACCAATTATATATACCTGTGCCACTCCACCAGTTATTAAAAGAAGTCCAGCTATCTTGCAAGCTATCTTTTGTATTATCTCCAAGTGACTGCCACTTCGCTTTAGTAAACCAAGGCGTAACATCATTATTCCACCAATTTACGATTGCTGTATTATTCCACCAATCTGTAATTTCATTCCATTTTTCTTGTGCAGCTATTTTTATATTTTCTATGCCATCTTTTGCTTTTTTTACATATTTACTATCATCTATGCTTGCTGAAAATTCCGTAATAAATTTAAGTGTAAGAATTCCGCCCGGAATAACCAAAGAAGCCAAAATTCCTGCAATTCCCCATTTGTCGTATATCTCCTGGTAAGCACCCCATATTAATTTTATTGCTGATACTCCTAAGTCAATTGCTAGGTCCAAAATTTTTACAGTTATTTTTCCTAAATCTATACCTTCAATAAACTTTATTATATTTCTTCCTAATTGTTCCCAATCAACAGAACTAACAAATCCATCTGCAAAATCCAAAACATTGCAAATAGCTTCTGTAATTGCTTCTCCTGTTTTTTTCCAAGGAAAAGCATTTATCCCTTTGTTTATTTGTTTGCCTGCGTAAGTACCTATTCCGTACCAGTCACCCTTTTTTATGGCTTTTTCTATTCTATCAGCCCAAGCAACTGCCGAATTTTCCATATTGGCAAATGCTTTATTCCACGCCGCTTCATATTCTGCCGCCGCCTTAGCAATATCATCTGTCAAATCAATAGTGCTACCGCCACCACCGCTTGAGCCCTTGCTTGAGCTTGTATCGTCCTGTAATTTATTTATTTCATCAAATCCCATAAGGGATAATGTAGCTTTCTTAGCTGAATCAGCTACATCTTTGTAGCCGTCTGAAATATCTTCTAAGCCATCTGATGTGTCTTTATAGCCACTTTGTCCGAAGCTCTCAAAGTCAATCTTAACACCCATTAAAGAAGCAAGATTGACTAATAATCTTTTGATTACAATAGTTACTCCGTTTACTACTGGCATAACCTTTGAAAGAATTGGGATAAATAGCTGTCCTGCTACCATTCCTACCTCTTTCATATTGTTGCTGAACTGGCGTAACATATTACTTGGGCTGTTAATCGTATTGGCTAAATCACCCCAAGATACTTTACTTTGGTCTAATATTGCTAACACTCTTAACTGCTGTTTTTCCATCTGTGTCATTTCTGATACAGACTTAGAAATGCCTAAGTTATAAGCATATGTCGCTAATGTAGCATTGGTAATATCAATACCATACTTGTACAATGCCCTCGATTGTCCGATTAAACCGCTTTGTAAGTTCTGTGCTACTGTTGAATAGTCCACATTGAAAAGTGAGCTTATATCGCCCGCAAGCATTGTCATTGACTTTGTTATAGCCGTTGTTGCTTCGCCTGTCTGTCCTAACGAATTAGTAACAGAAGCTAACTGTGAAGCGTACTGCGTTATCTCTTGTATGTTAAGTCCTAAGTTCTTTGCTCCACTTTCTTCAAGCAAACCACCTTGAACATTAACTTTTAAGCCAGATAGCTTTCCAAGAGTATCATTTACTCTGCTTTGAAAACTTTCTGCATATGCTGTTGCGTTATCATATCCGTACTTTTCGTAATCCTTATCCCATTCTGAACCAATCTTGCCAAACGCAACCGCTTGATAGTTGAACGCTTCAATGTAATCTGTCGTTGACTTGATTGCTTCTATAAGTTTCTTACTGCCACGAATTACCATAAAATAAGTTGCATAAAACTTACCTATTGCGCTTGCCAAGCTCCAACTGCTTTTAGTTGCTGTTCTAGCACTTGTAGAAACGCCATACAGCGACTTTTGAAGTGAGTTTGAAGAAGTACCCACCTTGCTACCTTGACTAGCAAGATTAGCCAATGCGTTAGTCATTTGAATAACATTCTGGCTTACTGTTGGCGCTCTTGATAGCGTTGTCATTAAGCCATTTAAAGCATTGCCCAATTTTGGAATGTTTACAACGGCGTTTTCTATACTCTTACTGCCTAGCTTACCAAGTGACTTTGCAAATTCTGTGACTTGTGTTGCATTTTGCGGAATAGCTGATATGCTTGCAACTGCCTTTGTGACAGCTTGAAGTGATGTAGCTGTGTTAGTTAGTGCAACTGAATCAACAGAACCTATCTTTGTGATATTCTTGGCAAGCCTTGTAAAATCTGCTGTTCCTGCGTTCATATTCTGCATAGCAGAACCTAACTGACTAACACCACTCGCAAGACCGCTTAATGATGAACCATTCACAGTCGCAAGTGATGTTGACAGCCTTGTAAGCTGATTCATCAGTTTATCAACAGAATTGATAGCTTTAGTGGCAGTACCAGTAATTTTAACCTCTAAACTGTCTAATTCCACGCTTTAACCCCCCTTATAGGATTGTTGGCGGTAATCCTTTCTTTTCAGTCTGTGCCGCCCATTTTTGCTCATTGAGTAACATCAGCTGTAACTCTTTATCGTTGGTATCTTTTTTGCTTTCTTCTGTTTTTTCTGATAAAATAGCTTGTTTAGGATATTCAAGGTGTACATCTTTATTAAATGCCGCACCTATTCCACAAGAAATAGCTGGAATTGCATAAACTAAAAACCAGTTATACATTTCTGAATCACGATTTTGTCTATCAATCTTTTTGCCTTTTGCGTATAGTAATAATTTTGTAGGTGTCATTTTTAGAAAATCTGAATAACTAACGCCTAGTGAACTGGCTAAAACAAAGTATTCTTCCCAGATTATTTTGTGGAAGTCTGCTTTTTCTTGTGATCCTGTGGAACTACTGTCGGTTTCTTCTGTTCCTGTGCTGCTTCTTCCACATTGTTCGCCATTTCCTCTAACATCGCTGTTATTCCGCTCAACTCGAAAAAACCATCATCTTCCATTGCTTTCTTAATCTCTTCGAACAATGTTCTATATCCGTAACTCTTATCTGTTTTTCTCTTTTCTGTAATATATGCTCTAGTGAGCTCCTTTGCTTCGTCCATTGTTACTGGGTTATTATCAATGCAGCCTGCATAAATGGCGGTAATGCAAATCTCTGGCACATCTGCTGTCATATTTGCTAGCCCATCAAAAGAAGCCTGTGCAACACTCTTATCTGTCTGTACAAGTAAGTAAGAACCATTAACGACAGAAAACATTTTCTGCACAATTTCCTTACATTCTGCTGCACCGAAGCTAAACTCAACTTTGTATTCTTTTCCGTTTACATTAATATTCATCATAATTTTTACCCTTTCCCACCCTATCGTCCATATAGGGAAAGGTGCGGATTTTACACCGCACCTACCTTTTTTAAATAATTATTCTGTTACATCATCAAGATATGATGTGTAGTCGGCTGTTTTGGCGTTTGTGCCACCAATCGACACAGCCTTTGATTTAGTCGATTGGCTTATCATTCCCCCACCTTTGTTACTGTGAATGTGCCACCAGCACCCTCGACAACTTGAAGCTTGTCTGTACATTCGATAGGTGAAGTGTTAGGAACTGCTGTTACTGTCATTTCAAGTACTGAATCAGTACCAGAAACATCATTAGGTGTTGCTGTTACCTGTCCGACAAATGCGTACTTAGCAACCGCACCTAATCCGTCAGAGCCATATAACTGAATAATATCTAACTGCTTACCCTCCGCTTTGATTAAGTCCTGTAAATAAGCCTTTTCAAGATTTCCTGTGTAAGTCTTAGCGTCAGATGTTTTGATACCCATTAAGAATGTCTGTGAGTCATCTTCAAATGTTGTACTTTCAACTGTGTTAGGTGCTGATACTGGCGCTGAAATTGACTTGGCCGCAACCATTAACTTATATGAGCCTGCAAAACCATCTTCGCTATGCTCCTTGTAGATAACCCTAGCTTTATAACTTGTACTTGCCATTGCTTTGTCTACCTCCTAAAAATTTGCAAAAAAATAAGAGCATTTCTGCTCTTTGTTACATTAATCTGTCATTTGCCGCTATCATTCTTCTGAATCTAGCGGTACTTTTATGTACTTTATTGCTGATTGAAAATTCCGGCATTGCGTTACCTTGAAATCTCATTGTTTTAAATGTATCTGTAATTACTGCCATAACCTTACGACAATCGGACTTGCTTGTGTTAGTGGTAACATCCACTTGAAATGTTGCTAACAATGCGTTAATTGTCTGTCCGTCAAGTGTTTGTCCTTGTTCAACTGCTGGCAGTAAATGAATGTATACTGTTGGGAATGCTGCTTGACCGCTGTTTTCCCCCTCATTGGTTATGACTATCTTTGGATATGTCTTTTTAAGCTGTGTTAGGGTTTTAGCCTTGACAAGTGCTGTGACTGTATTCTCAAGGTCTATCGCCCAATCGTTTGCATTTGCCATTAACTAAACACCTCTCTTGCTATCCGCTTATACTGATTAATAATCTCTATTGTGGCGTTGTACATAGGCATTGTAGCTTTAACGCCGTGCGTGTAGTGCCATTGATTATCGTTACCTAAGTAGTACCAACCGTCGCTGAATGCGTGGATTTGTCCTGGATATGTTCCTACGCCCAAGCCGAAATCATTAGCCTTTGGGTTCTCGTTGCCGCTGTTGTAATAAATACCAGCACCAAATTCAATCGCTAATAGTGTGTAAAATGGTTCTCTATCTTCTACCTCAACAGTTTTACCGGTAGCAATCAAAATAGCTTGGTAGCCATCTTGAATAGGCTTTCTGTCAACTCTCAATGTTACTGTCCTACCTAATGGACTTTCATTAACACTCATAATTGCTGCTTTGTCGCCTAATTCTGCTAGTCGTTCAACAAGCAATTCGCATTTATACTGTAAACTCTGCTTATACTGTTGTAGCTGTCTGATAGCTTCATTTACGGACTTTTCAGACAAGGATATATTAATTGTATGTCTTGCCATAAACACGCTCCTTAACTGCTTGTGAAATAGCTTGTCTTATGCTTTCATTTATTGGCTCTTGCGTAGATGGGATTGTCTTTCTTTTAAAGATAGAACCAACTAGCTGTTCATTGTCTGTTTGTATAAATAAAGAACCATTTTCAGGAAAGCCGCCTGTCTGATACTTTATATCTTTCACCTACTTTACAACTGCTTTAAGCATATACTTAGTTGAATATAATGCTGGCTTAATGCCTACAATCGTGAAATCTGCTGATGTTTCATCAACAAGACTGTCAGATGTGTATGTAGGTTTGCTATCAAGCCAGATAAGGTCGCCCTTTTGAATAGGTAACACATTCCTATCTGTCAGCAAAATAGCATCAAAATCAGCGGTATCAAAGCCGTATTCCTTGCTTTGTGCTTCTCCACCGCTGAATGATATGTTGGCTTTAAAATCAACTGGCTCTGAAAAACCTGTTTTTTCTTCAAGGACTTTAGGTATCTTGTTCCCCTCATCATCAAGATAAGGAATGAAGTTGCCCTCTGTGTCGGTATATCCTTCATAAAGGATATTGCCGTCATCATCTCTTTCATAGATAGTTACCGTCTGTCCTTGAAGTGAATACTTCATAGCCTGTTTATTAATGTCAAGCATTGTTCTTTACCTGCTTATAAATCTGATTAACACCTGTGCTTGATAGTCCGGACACAATTCCTACTGCGATTGCATTAAGAATATCATTTGCCGGAAAGTCCGGTATTACATACATACCTATAACGCCTAAGATACCGCCTGCAACACCTACGATTATAGGAATGTAATTATCCTTAATGTGTGGAATTGCCTTAGCTCCTAAGCCTATCAGATATGTTATTACAACGATTGCTACAACTGTTGTTACCGATGTTATATCCATTCTGCTATACCTCCTTATCTTCATTGAGTCGTGCTTCCAATCCGTCTATTCGGTGGTGTGCCGACTTTACACTTTCCTCAACCTTAATAATCCTGTTATCGTGAGAATTAAGTTCTTTTCTCATTTCTGTAACTTCGTTCTTTATCTCTGTTGTATTGCTTGATATTGTGTCAAGTTTCATATTTATGCGTGTATTTTCTTTTACACGCTCTGTAAGTTCTGCATTGTCAGACTTTTTGTTGTTCTTAAGATTAAATCCCAACGTAAACAGTCCGAAAAAGACGGAAAAAGCAACTGAAATAATGCTTATAATTACTG